>Ga0247783_1000121_pt1 | contig 22978 bp, 18 predicted proteins | sample UWRJL064202C5_FD_179911 | JGI IMG/M metagenome (GOLD analysis project Ga0247783, IMG submission 179911) | Plant litter microbial communities from Arlington Agricultural Research Station in Wisconsin, United States - UWRJ-L064-202C-5 | ecosystem: Environmental > Terrestrial > Plant litter >...
TGGTGGACGTCAGCGTGCTGTCGCCCGTCTGCGCGTAGTAGACGGCGTTCTCCGAGAACTCGACGTCCGGGCTGATCTTCCACGCGTAGTTCGTCGCGAGGCGGAGGCCGACCTGCTTGTCCGACTCGCCGGTGATGTAGTGCGTCTGCCGATAGGCCGGTCCGGCCTCGACGCGCCACGTCGTCTCCGGGGTCCTGACCAGGTTGTAGCCCGCGCCGATCGATTCGCTGAAGCGACGGTTGAAGCCCGCGAAGGGATCGCGTTCCCAGCTGCCCAGTGCGAGTCCGTACCAGCGCTCGTCGAGCTTGTAGTTGCCCTCGTAGCTGGCGAAGTCGCGGTTCTGCGACGTGATGCCGTTCTGGCGCGTGTGGTCCGCGGTGGCCTGCAGCAGATTGCGCCACTTCAGGGTCTCCTTCTCGAACTTGAGGCCGACCGAGGTCGCGCGACCGTCCGTGTTGCCCGTCGTGATCGAGGCCCCGGCCTGGCCTTCGCCCGTCCAGCCTTCGAAGAAGCCCTGGGTCTCGAGTTTCGCGATCCGTTGTTCCTCGGCCTTCTTGCGCAGGTCGGCGACGAGCGCGTCGATCTCGGCGCCCGAGTCGGGATTCGTCTTCTTCGCGAGGTCGGTCGTCGTCTTGAGCGTGTCGTCGTTGCCGCTGTCGGACGCGGCGCGAAGCATCGCGGCGACCGGTTCGGGAAGCGGCGCGGCGAGCGCCGTCGCCGCCGACAGGACGAACAGGGTGATTCCGAATACTGCAGGGTGGGCGACTCGCATGCGACACGACCTTTCTCGACGAAACGGGGAGGAGGGCGCGGCGCATCGCGAAAGCGGTCCCGCGTGCGCTCGCGATCGAAGGACCGCGATCGGGTCGACGAGTTCAGCCCCTGCGTCACGCGGGGCCGGGCTCATCGGGTGAGCCTGGCACCGCGGCGCTTCACTCCACCGTGACGCTCTTCGCGAGGTTGCGCGGCTTGTCCACGTCGGTCCCGCGGGCCACCGCGGTGTGATACGCGAGCAGTTGCAGCGGCAGCGTGTGCAGGATCGGCGACAACTTACCGTAGTGCTCGGGCAGGCGGATCACGTGCAACCCATCGCTCGACTCGATGTGCGAGCCCGCGTCGGCGAACACGTAGAGCTGGCCCGCGCGGGCGCGGACTTCCTGCATGTTCGACTTGAGCTTCTCGAGCAGCGCGTCGTTCGGCGCGACGGTCACGACCGGCATCGCCTCGGTGACGAGGGCGAGCGGGCCGTGCTTGAGTTCGCCGGCCGGGTAGGCCTCGGCGTGGATGTACGTGATCTCCTTGAGCTTCAACGCCCCTTCGAGCGCGATCGGGTAGTGCAGGCCGCGACCGAGGAAGAGGGCGTTCTCCTTGCGCGCGAAGTGTTCGGCCCACGCGATGATCTGCGGCTCGAGCGCGAGCACGCTCTGCAGCGCGGCGGGCAGGTGGCGCAGGTCCTTCAGCTCCTGGGCTTCGGCTTCGGGCGTGAGATGACCGCGCAGCTTCGCGAGCGTGAGCGCGAGCAGGTAGTGGGCGCAGAGCTGCGTCGTGAACGCCTTCGTCGACGCGACGCCGACTTCGACGCCGGCGCGCGTCAGGAACGCGAGCTCGGTCTGACGCACGATCGCGGACGTACCGACGTTGCAGATCGCGAGCGTGTGGGTGTGGCCGAGCTTCTGCGCGTGCTTCAACGCGGCGAGCGTGTCGGCCGTCTCGCCGGACTGCGAGATGACGACGACGAGCGTCTTCGGGTTCGGCACGCTCTCGCGATAGCGGTACTCGCTCGCGATCTCGACCTGCGTCGGGATCCGCGCGATCGACTCGAGCCAGTACTTCGCGGTGAGCCCGGAGTAGTAGCTCGTGCCGCACGCGAGGATCAGGACGCTGTCGATGTCCGCGAACACCGCGGCGGCCTTCGCGCCGAACAGATGGGCTCCGATCGTGTCGGGCTCGGTGCCGATGACTTCGAGCGTGTCGGCGATCGCGCGCGGTTGCTCGAAGATCTCCTTCTGCATGAAGTGGCGATAGGGGCCGAGGTCCGCCGCGCCGCTGTGCGCCTGCACGCTGCGCAACTCGCGTTCGACCGGCCGGTCGTCGCGATCGGTGATCCAGTACTTGCCGATCTGGATGTCGACGGCGTCGCCGTCTTCCAGGTAGACGATCTGGTCGGTGACGCCGGCGAGCGCCATCGCGTCCGACGCGAGGAAGCATTCGCCGGTCTTGCCGCTGCCGTGGCCGTCGCGCGCGACGCCGAGGACGAGCGGCGAACCGTCGCGCGCGCCGACGATGCGATGCGGTTCCTCGCTGCAGAACACGGCGATCGAGTACGCGCCGTGCAGGCGCTTGACCGCGCGCTGGGTCGCGTCGAATAGGTCGCCGTCGTACAGCGAGTCGATCAGGTGCGCGATCACCTCGGTGTCGGTCTGGCTGATGAAGACGTAGCCCTTCGAGATCAGCTCGATGCGCAACGCGTCGTGGTTCTCGATGATCCCGTTGTGGACGAGCGCGATGCGCGCGGCCTCGTTCGACGGCGAGAAGTGCGGATGCGCGTTGTGCGTCGCGGGCGCGCCGTGCGTCGCCCAACGGGTGTGGGCGATGCCGGTGAAGCCGGTCAGCGCGGTCTCGCGGACCTGCGCGTCGAGCTCCGAAACCCGGGAGACGCTGCGCGCGCGTTTCGGACCATCCACGTCAAAAACTGCCACGCCGCAAGAGTCGTAGCCGCGGTACTCGAGACGCTTCAGGCCTTCGACGAGGACCGGGACGATGTTCCGATGGCTGACTGCTCCGACGATTCCGCACATGCTTGTTCTCCCTGAGGCTGCGACTGAGGCGCGGAGGTTACGGGCTTCCGCTTGAAATAGGTAATCATCGTCGCGCCGGATTTGGTGGTTTTCTTCACCATCTGGCAGCGTTGAGATAAACTTCCATAGTTATCCATTCTTACACCGCTTTCTTTCAACAGACCATCGATGGAACTTGACGCGATCGACCGGCGCATCCTGGAATTGCTGCAGGACGACTGCGCCCTGTCGAACCAGGAACTGGCTGCGAAAGCCCTCACCTCGGCTCCCACCTGCCTTCGCCGCGTCAAGCGGCTCGTCGATTCGGGCGTCGTCGAACGAAGGATTGCAATCCTCGCGCCCGATCGCGCCGACGCCGGTCTGGTGACCGGACTGTCCGCGGTGATCGAGGTCACCCTCGACCGCCAGGCCGTCGACCTCCAAGCAACGTTCGAGGCGCGGGTCGCACAGGACGCGGCTGTGCAACAGATGTATCGCGTGGCCTCGGGCCCGGACTTCGTCCTGATCGTCTGGGTCGAGGACATGGCGGGCTATCAAGCCCTCGCGCAACGCCTCTTCACGACCGACGCGAACGTGCGGAACGTGAAGACCTACTTCGCGGTAAAGCGCCTGAAATTCGAGCCGCGCATTCCGGTGATGGCGCCGGGACGCGGGGCCGCGCCGACGTCGGAGGCGGCGGTGGCGGGGCGGGACGCGATGGATCTGTGACGGCGCGGGCGGCGTCGGCTTCGTTGCGATTGGTGACGATTGCCGGAGCAGTCGGGTCCCGGCCTTCGCCGGGATGACAGCAGCCGTCCGCGTCGCTCGTCCCGGTCATCCCGGCGAAGGCCGGGACCTCATTTCATCGGCCTCGTGTAGCCGCTGCCGCCGCCGCAGCGACGGGAACAACAGCATCCACACGGCCACGACCGCGAGCGTCCCGATCCCGCCGATCGCGGCGGCCCCGACCGCGCCGACCCACGACGCGAGCAGCCCCGACTCGAACTCGCCGAGCTGGTTCGACGTATTGATGAAGATCGCGTTGACGCCGTTCACGCGGCCGCGCATCGCGTCCGGCGTGTCGAGTTGCACGAGCGCGCTGCGGATCACGACGCTGACCATGTCGAACGCGCCCAGCGCGAACAACGCGAGGACCGACAACCATAGCGTCGTCGAGAACGCGAACACGAGCGTGCCGACGCCGAAGCCCGCGACGGCTCCGAACATCGTCAGGCCGACGCGGGACTCGATGCTGCGTCGTGCGAGCGCGAGCGACATCAGCAGCGCGCCGACCGCCGGCGCGGCGCGCAGGACGCCGAGACCGATCGTGTTCGTGTGCAGGATGTCGCTCGCGAAGATCGGCAGCAACGCGGTCGCGCCGCCGAGCAGCACCGCGAAGAGATCGAGCGAGATCACGCCGAGGACGTCGGGATGGCTCTTGATGAAGGCCGCGCCGGCGAAGACGGTCTTCAGCGTCACGGGCTCCTGCGGGACGCGCACCTGCCGATAGCGCAGCGTCGCGATCAGCACGACGGACAGGGCGAGGAGGCCGGCGGCGACCGCATAGACCGTCGCGGGGCCGGCCAGGTAGAGGAGTCCGCCGAGCGCCGGACCGACGATCGTCGCGGCCTGTCGTCCCGACGAACTCAAGGCCATCGCGCGCGACAGGTCCGCGACCGGCACCAGCGCGGGCAGGATCGAGCTCTCGGCGGGCCACTCGATCGCGAGCGCGACGCCGACGACGAAGAGGAGGCCGAAGATGCCGCGCTCATCGAGGTGGCCGGCGCCGCTCAGCCAGGCCATCGCGGCGATCGCCAGCGTCGCGACGACTTGCGCGACGAGCACGATGCGGCGACGGTCGAAGCGATCGGCCCAGTGGCCCGCGGGCAGCGCGAGCAGCAACGACGGAACGAACTGCACGAGCCCGACCAGGCCGAGATCGAACGCGCGATGCGTGAGCGCATAGACCTGCCAGCCGACGGCGACCGACATCATCTGGAACGCGAAGCTGGCCGCGGCGGATGCGACGGCGAACTGGACGAAGGGGCGCTGGCGCAGGAGGGCGATGCGCCGGTCGTCGTTGGTTGGACTCACCGATGCATTCTCGCCGATCGTCACGCGCCGGGAAGGCCGGCCCCGCTTCATCGCTGTCATCCCGGCGAAGGCCGGGACCCAAGGGCTCCGACGGTCGGATTGGGCCCCGGCCTTCCCCGGGGTGACAGCCCGGTACGGATGACGGCCGCAGTCAGACCGCGCGTCGCCGTTCGGTCACGGTCGGGCCGGACGGCGCATCGAGCGCGCCCATCAACGCGTCGCGTCGCGCCGCCGCCTCGGCGACGTTGCGTTCCTTGACGTGGCCATAGCCGCGCATCGCCATCGGCAGCCGCGCGAGCTCGAGCAGCGTCGCGCGCGGCGCGCTCCCGAGGCGCGGCAGCAGCGCTTCCACGAGCGCGCGATAGTCGTCGATCGCCGCGCGCTCGCCGCGACGTTCGCGGGTGTAGCCGAAGACGTCGAACGGCGTCGAACGCAGCCGGCGCAGCCGCGCCAGGAGCTTGAAGAGCGTCAGCGTCGACGGACCGAACACGCGCTTCTGCAGGTGGCCGGTGCGCGGATCGCGACGCGCGACGAGCGGCGGTGCGAGGTGGAAGCGCAGCGTGTAGTCGCCCTCGAAGCGGTCGGCCACCTGGCGTTCGAAGCTGCCGTCGGAGAACAGCCGCGCGACTTCGTACTCGTCCTTGTAGGCCATCAGCTTGTGCAGCGAGCGCGCGACGGCCTCCGTGAACGCGAGCGGCGCCGCGCCGCCGCTCGCTGCGCGTTCGACCGCCGCGACGTGGTCGACGAAGCCGCGATAGCGCTCGGCGTACGCGGCGTCCTGGTAGGCGCTCAGATGCGCGACGGCGCGCTCGACGACGATCGCGAGCGTCTCGGGCCGCTGGAACGCGATGACTTGCGCGGACTTCGGCTCGTCCAGCGCCTTCGGATCGCCGCAGGCGAGGCGGCCGTAGGCGAAGGCGCGGCGGTTCAGGTCGACGGAGACCGCGTTGAGTTCGATCGCGCGCTCGAGCGCGGCGAGCGACACGGGGACCCAACCGGCCTGCCACGCATACCCGAGCAGGAACATGTTCACGCCGATCGAATCGCCGAGACGGCGATCGACGATCGCGCTCGCGTCGAGCGCATGGACTGACGCGGCGCCCGCGGCGCCGCGCAGCTTGTCGACGAGCGCGGGACCCTGCAGGTCGAGATCGGGGCGTCGCGTGAATTCGCCGATCGGCGCGACGTGCGTGTTGACGACGACGCGCGTGTGGTCGCGCCGGATCGTGCCGATCGCGTCGGGCAGGTTGCCGACGATCGCGTCCGACACGATCAGCGCGTCGGCCTGCTGCCATTCGATGCGGACCGGATCGAGATCGGCAGGCGTCGGGGCGATCCGGATATGGCTGATCACGGGCCCGCCCTTCTGTGCGACCGACGCGAAGTCGAGGACGGTCGCACCGCGGCCTTCGAGATGCGCGGCCATGCTGACGAGCGCGCCGATCGTGAGGATGCCGGTCCCGCCGACGCCCCCGACGAGGACGTTCCACGACGCGGCGATGGAGGGGAGCGCGGGCAGCGGCAACGCGCCGACGCGACGCGCGAGTTCGTCGTCGCTCCACGCGGCTTCGCGCGCGCCGCGCCGCAGCCGTCCGCCGATCACCGACACGAAGCTCGGGCAGAAGCCCTCCACGCACGAGTAGTCCTTGTTGCACGACGACTGATCGATCGCGCGCTTGCGGCCGAGCGGCGTCTCGACCGGCACGACCGACAGGCAGTTCGATTGCACGCCGCAGTCGCCGCAGCCTTCGCAGACCTCGGTGTTGATGACCATGCGCCGCGCGGGATCGGGATAGGCGTCGCGCTTGCGGCGTCGCCGCTTCTCGGCCGCGCACGTCTGGTCGTAGACGAGCACGGTCACGCCGGTGATCTCCCGCAGTTCGCGCTGGATGCGATCGAGCTCGCGACGGTGGTGGACGTCGACGCGCGCGCCGAGGTCGACATCGCGATAGCGCTCGGGCTCGTCGGTGACGACCACGACGCGCTTCGCGCCCTCGTGCGTCATCTGCTGGACGATGCGCGGCACGCTGATCGCGCCGTCGACCGGCTGGCCGCCGGTCATCGCGACCGCGTCGTTGAACAGGATCTTGTAGGTGATGTTGACGGTCTTCGCGGCGATCGCCTGGCGGATCGCGAGGTGGCCCGAATGGAAGTACGTCCCTTCACCCATGTTCTGGAACACGTGCGCGGTCGTGCGAAACGACGCCGAGCCCACCCAGTCGGCGCCTTCGCCGCCCATCTGCGTGAGGCCGCCGTTGTCGCGGTCCATCCACGCGGCCATGTAGTGACAGCCGACGCCGGCCTGCGCGCGACTGCCTTCCGGCACGCGCGTCGACGTGTTGTGCGGACAGCCGGAGCAGAAGAATGGCGTCCGCCGCATGCCGTCGGCCGCGCTCGCGCCGAGCGCCTGCGGCGCGAGCGCGCAGCCGTCGACCGCGAATTCGGACCGTCCCGCATCCGCGAGCCAGCCCGCGAGCACCGGCACGAGCGCGCTCGGTCGCAGTTGTGCGAGCCAGGTCACGAGCGGTCGACCGCTCGCGTCGTTCTTGCCGACGACCTGGGGCCTCGCGTCGCGATTGAAGAGGATCTCCTTGACCTGCGCCTCGACCACCGACGCCTTCTCCTCGACGACGAGGATGTGCTCGAGTCCGTCGGCGAACGCCTCGATGCGCGAGCGATCGAGCGGATAGACGAGGCCCGGCTTGTAGACGCGGATGCCGGCGGCGTCGAGCCGGTCGGCCGGGAGGCCGAGTCGTCGCAACGCGTCCATGACGTCGTGATGCACCTTGCCGACCGTGACGATGCCGAGCGTCGCGCCGGGCGCCGCCGCGATCGTCTTGTCGATCGAGTTCGCGCGCGCGAAGGCCGCGACCGCGCGCAGCTTCTCGGCGAGCCGGACCTCGATCGCCGGCGTGAGGTAGTCGGTCGTGCGGAACTCGAGCGAACCGACGCGCGACTCGAACGCGACGTCGACCAGCGGTGCGACCGGCTCGACGTCGAACGAGCGCCCGCTCTCGACGACTTCGGAGATCGCCTTGAACGCAACCCAGGTGCTCGAGAAGCGCGACAACGCCCAGCCCCACAGGCCGAAGGCCTCGTATTCGGCGACCGACGACGGATGCACGATCGGAACGCCCCAGCCCATCAGCGACAGGTCGCTGCCGTGCGGGATCGTCGACGACGTCGCGGCGTGGTCGTCGCCGATCACGAGCAGTACGCCGCCGTGGCGCGACGCGCCGGCCGCGTTGCCGTGGTGGAGCGCGTCGCCGGCACGGTCGACGCCCGGCCCCTTGCCGTACCACATCGAGAACACGCCGTCGACGCGGCGGTCGTCGGCGAGCCCGACCTGCTGCGTGCCGAGCATCATCGTCGCGGCGAGGTCCTCGTTGACGCCCGGCAGGAAACGGATGTCGTGCGTCTCGAGCGCTTCGCGCGCCCGCCACATCTGCAGGTCGAGCGCGGCGAGCGGCGACCCGCGATAGCCGGAGACGTAGCCGGCCGTGTTCAGGCCGCGCGCCTCGTCGGCGCGCTTCTGGGCGAGCAGCAGGCGCACGAGCGCCTGCGTTCCGGTGAGGAAGATGCGACCCGAGGTGCGCGTCAGGTTGTCGTCGAGCCGGTAGTCCAGGTCGACCGGCGCGGTCGTCGTTGGGTCTTGCGTCGCGATCGGTTCCATCCAGGTCTCCTCGTCCGGCTTCGCAGCATGATAATTCGACCGATCGGACGAATTATTGCGAATCGAATCGTGCGAGGCGCATCATCGGAAACGTTCGTTTCGAAAAACCGACGAAAGAGGAATGATCATGTCCGCCGTTCTCGACCGCTACTCGAAGCGCATCCTCGAGCACCTGCAGATCCACGGACGCGCATCGGCGCAGGACTTGTCCGACGCGGTGGGCCTGTCGACGGCGCCGTGCTGGCGGCGCGTCAAGGCGATGGAGGCCGACGGCGTGATCCGCGGCTACGCCGCGCTCGTCGACCCTCGCAAGGTCGGTCTTACCGCCTGTCTGCTCGTGCAGGTCTCGCTCGACCGGCACTCCGAGGCCGTCGTCGCGGACTTCGAGCGCGCGGTGCGCGACACGCCCGAGATCCTGGAATGCCACGTGACGACGGGCGACGCCGACTACCTGCTCAAGATCATGGTCGCCGACACGCTGGCCTACGACGCCTTTCTGCACCGGCTGATGTTCCGGCTCAAGGGCGTGCGGCAGATGAAGACGTCGGTCGCGCTGCGGACCGTGAAGGATCAGTCGCGGCTGCCGCTCGGCTGAGCGGCACCGCGATGACGGAACGGCGCCGGTCGCTCGGTGCGCGCGGGCCGTGTTACTGGATCAACACCCACTTGCCGTCCCTGATCTGCGTCATCACGCGGCTGCGCTGGTCGAGGCCGAGGTGGTCGGTCGGCGACAGGTTGTAGACGCCGTTCGTCGCGACGAGGTCCTTCGTCTGCTCGATCGCATCGCGCAACGCGCGGCGGAACTCGGGCGTGCCCGGCGACGCGCTGCGCTTCGCCTGCGCGATCGCACGATCGAGGATCAGCGTCGCGTCCCACAGATAGGCGGCGAACGTCGACCGCGCGCCGGCGCCCGGGATCGCTTCGTACTTCTTGATGAAGACGAGGCTCGGCTTCTTCGACGGATGCGAATCCGGCAACTGCTCGGCGACGAGCACCGGCCCGGCGGGCACGAAGGTTCCCTCGAGCACCTTGCCCCCGACGCGCAGGAAGTCGTTGTTCGCGACGCCGTGCGTCTGGTAGACCTTTCCCTTGAAGCCCCGCTCGGCGAGCGCGGCCTGAGGCAACACCGCCGGCGTGCCGGACGCGGCGATGAACACGGTGTCGGGGTTCGCCGCCAGCAGCTTGAGCACCTGGCCCGTCACGCTCGGATCGGTTCGCACGTAGCGTTCGACGGCGACGACGTTCAGGCCGCGGAGGTCCGCGAGCTTCGTGAATTCGCGGATCCAGCCTTCGCCGTACGCGTCGTTGAAGGCGATGATCGCGACGTTCTTCGAACCGTTGTCGCGCATGTGCTGCGTCAGCAGCGTGGTCATCATCGCGTCGTTCTGCGGCGTCTTGAAGATCCATTTCCGCCGGGCATCGACGGGCTCGACGATGCTGGCGGACGCCGCGTTGCTGATCATCGGCACCTGCGCCTCGGTCATCACGTCGAGCAGGGCGAGCGAGTTCGGCGTCAGCGACGGGCCGAGGACGATGTCGACCTTGTCCTCGGTGATCAGCCTGCGCGCGTTCTTCACGGCGTTCGTCGGATCGGAGGCATCGTCGAGCGCGATGTAGTCGACCTTTTCTCCGCCGAGGGTCTTCGGCAGGATGTCGACGGTCCGTTGCTGCGGCAGCCCGACCGACGCGCCGGGGCCGGTCGCGGAGAACAGGACCCCGACGCGCACGTCGGCGTGTGCAGGCGCGGTGGACGCGGCGAGCGCGGCGACCGCGAGGCCCGCGACGACGAGGGCGCTGCGGATGGCGTGCGGGATTGCGTGGGTCATGTCTCCTCCAATGGATTGACGTGCGGGTCGCGCCGGCTTCAGGCGAGCGGTCGCGGGGTTCAGGGGTTCAGGGCTTCATGCGGCGATCCCGATCGTCGGGCGGACCGGCGCCGACAGCGCGGCGGCCGGCGTGAACTTGTCATAGGCGGTGCGCGCCAGATCGGCGCCGAGCGTCGCGACGACCGCGAGGCACGCGTCGATCATCGCGGGCGCGCCGCCCATCACGATCCGGTGCGACGAGAGGTCGGGATACAGCGACGGCAGCAACTGCGTGACGAGGCGGCCGTGCGCCGCGATCGCCGGCTTCGGCGCCTCGTCGGTCACGGTCAGCGCGAAGCGGAAGCGACGATTGCGCGCTGCGAGCGCGTGCAGGCGCTCGAGCGCGAACACGTCCTCGTTGCGGCGGACCGAGAACAGCAGCGACGCGTCGAGCTCGGGCGTGTCGATGAACGCCTGGTCGAGGATCGCGAGGATCGGCGCGAGGCCGGTGCCGCCGGCGACGCACAGCAGCGGTCCGTCGCCGACCGGAAGTCGACAGGTCCCGAACGGACCCTTGATGCGCAACGCATCGCCGACCGCCAGCGCGTCGTGGATGAAGCCGCTCGCCGCGCCGCCCGGATGGAGAGCGACATAGAAGTCGAGCAGCCCGGCGTCGTTCGCGCGCGCGGCCGTCGCGAAGCTGTACATGCGATTGACCGCGACGCCCGGCAGCAGCACTTCCGCGTAACTGCCCGCGACGTAGTCGAAGGCCGCGTCGTCGTCCGGCTTCAGGATCAGTCGACGCACGCGCGGCGACTCGTCGTGCAGCGCGACGATCGTCGTCTCGATTTCGCGCACGGCGATGGCCGCTTCGTCGCGACCGGGGATCGCGTTGAGCGTCTCCACGGTGAGCGTCGGCGTGAGCGCGCGCGACTGGCACAACAGACAGAAGCCGGCGGCCTTCTCCGCGTCGTCGATGCCGAGCCCGAACGACCAGCCGTGATCGACCGCGCCTTCGACGACACGTGCCTTGCAGGTACCGCAGGAGCCGCCGCGACACTGGTGGGGCAACGCGATGCCCTGCGCGAGCGCCGCGTCGAGCACGATCTCGCCGTCGGCTGCGTCGAAGACGCAGCCGTTGTTCGCGATCGTGACGAGGGCCATCGCGCGTCGCCTAGAAGATCGGGATGACCTTCTCGGGATCGAACACGACCTCGTGCCCTTCGATCCCGACCTCCGGCAACGCGGGGAACTTGATCCCGTAGGGATCGAGGTTCGCCTTCATGCGCAGCACGGCCGTCTTCCAGTTCTCGCGACGTTCGTCGAGCGACAGGATCCCGAGGCCCGCCGACTGCGCGAGCTTCTCGATCTCGCGTTGCGCGGGGATGAAGGTCTTCGGCAGCTTCCAGAACAACTCGGGCGGCTCGTAGAGGATGCCGGACAGGAACACGAAGCCGGCGCGCAACTGGATCGAGATCATCTCCTTGTCGTCCTCGGTCAGTACCGGCAGCAGCTTCTGCAGCACGGTGAGACAGATGCCGAGGTGACGTCCCTCGTCCTGGCCGATGCGCTTGAACGCTTCCTTGAAGACCGGGATCGTCGTCTTCTGGTACATGCCGTGGAACAACGTGCTCGACGCGACCTCGCCGAACAGGAAGGACGTGAACAGGATCGCGAGCGGGTACTTGTCGACCGCCTTGTTGAAGCCGGTCCAGTAGCGCGAGCCGTTGTAGTACAGCCACTCGATGTTGTTGCGGGCGAGCCGGCCGATCGGCGTCTCGGGCTCGTAGCCGAGCGGGCCGCCCGGCGTCAGGATGCGGATCGCGCGCCCACAGACCTCTTCGTGGTTCATCTCGTCGCGCACGACCGAGAAGAAGCACTTGCGAACCGGGTCCTCCTGCTTGGACTCGTAGGTATGGATCATCGCGCGCGCGAAGACCGTCGGGCCCGAGCCGTCGAACACCGACAGCAACGCGAACCAGTAGGCGAGCGCATAGCGCTGGTCGAGCGTGAACGCCGCGGGATCGAGCGTGTTCCACGGCAGCGTGTGCGGCGACCAGCCCGGGTCGCGCGCGCTGTCGTAGATCTCGTAGAGCTTCGGCGTGTCGACGCGCCACTCCAGCGGAAAGATGTTCTTCGACTCGATGAACGGCGCGCCTTCGATGTCGAAGAGCAGCCGCTCGGGGTCGGGCATCTCGGTGTGGCGCTCGGGCGGCGCCTGCAGGTCGTTGTCGAGGAGGACGGACATGGGCTTCTCCATGCGGATTCGGAGGGGTGGAGGACGATCTTAAAATAAACCGTCCGGTCGGTCAATTAATTGTCGCGGGTCGGTTGATCGACCCCATCCCCTCCCCGGCCCTCCCCTTGAAGGGGAGGGGGAACAACAACCCCAGGTCCCTCCCGTTCCCGTTTTTCTCCCTCCCCTTCAAGGGGAGGGCCGGGGAGGGGATGGGGTTCCGCCCTCACCCCTTGTGCAGCACCCGCGTCGCCTTCGCCTCATACCGGGGCAGGCTCCCTTCCGGTCGGCATTCGACGCGACACGTCAACCCGAGCCGGGCCTTCAATCTCCCCTCGACCTCGCGCGCGAGATCCGCCGCTTCGCCCGCATGGCCGCGCTCGCGTTCGATCGCGATCGTCACGGAGTCGAGGACCGCGCCGTCCTTCTTCTCGACATAGATCTGCCACGCTTCCTTCGCGGTGCCCGCGGTGCCGGCGATGATGTCCTCGATCTGCGACGGGAAGACCATCGTCCCGCGCACCTTCAGCATGTCGTCGGAACGTCCGATGATCCGGCCGATCAGCGGGTAGCCGTGGCGACCGCAGGGACACGCGTGCGGCCGCGTCGAGCGACGCACGAGGTCGCGCGTGCGCCAGCGCACGACCGGCGACGCCTCCTTGTCGAGCGTCGTGATGACGAGCTCGCCGACCTCCCCCTCCCCGACCGGGGCCAGCGTCTGCGGATCGACGATCTCCGTGAGGATCGTGTCCTCGTTGATCAGGTGCATCTCGTCGGTCGCGTGCGAGTGTTCGCACGAGATCGCCATCACCGGGCCGCCGGCCTCGGTCGTCCCGTAGATGTTGTGCGCCATGAAGCCGGTCGGCATCTCCGCTTCCATCTCGTCGCGGAAGGCCGCGGACACCGACTGGCCGCCGAAGAGGCCGATGCGCAGGCGCCAGTCCCGCTTCGGATCGATGCCGGCCTTCTTCGCGGTCGTGATCAGCGTCATCAGCCACAGCGGCGACATCGTCGTCGCGGTGTACGCGTGGTCGCGCAACCATTCGACGACGAGCTCGCCGCGCCCGGGACCGATCGGGAAGTTCGTCGCGCCGTAGGACGCGAGCGCCGCGTCCATCGACGGGCCGCCGATCCACAGCCCGTAGCCGTAGCCCTGATAGACGCGATCGCCCGGCACGAGGCCGACCGTTCGGAAGATGCGCTCCAGCTGCGAGACCATCGTCACGTTCCAGTCGTGATCGGTGAAACCGAACAGCACCGGCAGGCCCGTCGTGCCCGACGTCGCGCAGAAGCGGCGGACCGCCGTCGCGTCCACGGTCAGCATCGGCAGCGGATAGCGCTCGCGCAGGTCGCGCTTCTCGAGCGTCGGCAGACGCGCGAGGGCGGCCGGATCGGCGAGGTCGGTCGGCGTCATTCCCGCGGTCGCGAAGTGCGCGAGCCAGTCGGGGCTCGCGGCGAGACGACGGCCCATCGCGGCGAGCTTGTCGCGCTGAATCGCGAGGATCTCGTCGCGGCTCGCGAAGTCGCCGCGCGCGACGGCGTCGGTGTGGCGGGGCAGGGCACTCATCGCAGTCTCCTCATCACGGTCTCATCAAAGCGTTGCCGCGGTCCCGAACAAGGCCGTGCTCTGGCTCGACATGTAGCCGCCGGGCGCATGCGCGAGCGCGACGTCCGCATGCGGGACCTGGCGGGCGCCGGCATCTCCGCGCAGCTGCACGACCGATTCGATCATCGTGAAGATGCCGAACATGCCGGGATGGCAGAAGGCGAGGCCGCCGCCGCTCGTGTTCGTCGGCAGCGCGCCGCCGGGGCGGACGGCGTCCGACGCGGCGAGCGCCCCGCCTTCGCCCTTCGCGCAGAAGCCGAGGTCCTCGAGGAACAACGGCGGCATGATCGTGAACGCGTCGTAGAGCTGCAGCACGTCGACGTCGCGCGGCGTGAGCCGCGCTTCCGCGAACGCACGGGCGCCCGACTCGACGGCCGCCGTCGTCACGAGATCGGGCATCTGCGCGATGTTGCGATGACTCACCGCCTCGCCGGCCCCGAGCACGTAGACGGGTGCGTGACGCCGATGGCGCGCGCGCTCGGCGGACATCACGACGATCGCCCCGCCGCCGTCGGTGACGAGGCAGCAGTCGCGCACCGTCAGCGGCGAGGCGATCGTGCGCGACGCGAGCACGTCGGCGACCGTGAGCGGCGCGCGCTCGACCGCGTCCGGGTTCAGCGCCGACCACGTGCGCGCGGCGACCGCGACTTCGGCGAGTTGTTCGCGCGTCGTGCCGAACGCGTGCATGTGACGACGCGCGATCAGCGCGTACGACGCGACCGGACCGGGCAGGCGCAGCGGCGCTTCCTCCGGCGAAGGCTCCGCGTGCGTGACGAAGCGCGCGCCGCCGGAGCGCTGCGTGCTGCCGTAGGCGATCAACGCGACGTCGCACAGGCCGGCTGCGATCGCGGCGCGCGCGTGGTTGAGTTGCGCGACGAACGCGCCGCCCCCGATCTGCGTCGAGTCGGTGTAGCGCGGCCTGAGCTTCAGGTACTCGCAGAGGTTCAGCGTCGGCATGAACAGTTGCAGCCCCGACGCGAACACGCCGTCGACGTCGGCGAGCGTGAGCCCGGCGTCCTCGACGGCCGCCGCGGCGGCGAGCGCCATCGCGTCGATCGGCGTCGACCCCGGCGGCATCGCGGGCACGCCGGCGATGCCGACACCGACGATCGCGACGGACCCCCGCTGGCCGCGCGACGCGACGATCGACGGCGCGATGGCGCGCTCCACCGGTCGGGGCGGGAGCGCCTCGGCATCGACCGGTTCGAAGACCGGATACGGCTCGCCGTCGGCGTCGTCGACGAAGCGCACCGCGACCCGGCGGCTGATCGAGGCCGCGTCGTCGACGTCCGCAGCGAAGCCCTCGAGGCGCGTGATCACGCGAAAGCCTTCGTCGAGGTCGACGAGCGCGATGCGGTCGACGCGGCCGTCCTTGCGCGGGATCGATGTCGCGCTGTGCACGACGCCGCGGCCTGCGGACACCCGCCACTCCAACGTCGCGCCGCTCGGGGCGACCGCGCGCGCGTAATGCAACGCGAGACCCGTCGCCGGATCGACCTGGTACGCGAGGCGGCCGGCCCTCGCGTGCTCGAGCGCGACCGCGCGCGGGGCGCGTTCGGGGACGACGATCATCGCGTGACGACCGCTCGCATCACCGGCCGACGAAGCGCGGCTTCCGCTTCTCCTGGAAGGCGCGGATGCCTTCGCGTCCGTCGACGCTCGCGAGCGCGCGGGCCTGATGCAAGGCCTCGAGGCGCAGCGTGTCGTCGTAGTCGCGCGCGTCGTCGAGGATCTCCTTCGTCGCGCGAAAGGCCGCGGTCGGTCCGGCGGCGATCGAGCCGGCCATGTCCATCGCGGCCACGTCGAGCGAGGCCGCGCCGTGGCTCGCGTTGACGAGGCCGAGGGCCGCGGCCTCGCGTCCGCTCAGCAGGCGGCCGGTGAACACGAGCTCCGCCGCGCGATGCCGTCCGAGGCGTTCCCGCAGGAACCAGTGGCCGCCGGTGTCGAGCACCGCGCCGATGTTGCGAAAGGGGCTGCCGAGCTTCGCGTCGTCGGCGACGAGGACGATGTCGCACGCGAGCGCGAGCCCGAAGCCGAAGCCGAGCGCGGGGCCGCGGACCGCGGCGATCGTCGGGATCTCCGCGCGGCGCACGGCGTGCAGCGCCGGATGGATTGACTCGTTCAGGATCGCTTCGGTGTCGTCGTGCTCGGGGTCCGTCGCCTTCAGGTCGCGACCCGCGCAGAACGCGTCGCCGGCGCCGCGCAACACCAGGCAGCGCGCGTCGCCGGCACAGGCTGCGCCGATGACGACGGTCAGGCGCTCGATCTGCGGGACCGTCAGGCTGTTCTTCGCGGCCGGACGATCGATGGTCACGACCGCGACCCCGTTCGCCGTCTCGAGGCGGATGACGTCGTCGTCGGCATTCATGCGGCGCTCCGCGCGTTGTTCATCAGGATCAGCAGGTCGCTCTTCATCACCATCGCGGCGTTCTGGTTGAAGACGTTCCAGGCGAGCCGGACGACACCGTCGATCCCGGCGCGCTTGTCGGTCTTCTCGATCACCTCGGCCTCGAGATGGATCGTGTCGCCGATGAACGTCGGCGCCGTGAAGCGCAGCGCGTCGGTGCCGTAGTTCGCGACGATCGTGTCGCTCTGCGGCGGGATGCCGAAACCCGCGGCGTACGCGAGGACCAGCAGCCCCGGCGCGATGCGCTGGCCGAAGCGGCTGCGCGCGGCGTAGTCCGCGTCGGTGTGCAGCACCTGCCAGTCGCCGGTCAGCGCGCACCACTGCACGATGTCCGACTCGGTGATCGTGCGGCCGCGCGAGACGAAGCGCTCGCCGACGGCGATGTCCGCGTAGGAACGCGTCAGGAAGGGGGCCATGCCGGGGGTCTCCTCGCTTCTTATAATAAACCGTCTGGTCGGTCAATTTATCAGACAACGGACGGACGAGGGAATTCGTGCGAACCCCGGCCCGTCCCCGACCCCCCTTGAAGGGGAGGGAGTTCCTTTGAAGGACACACGACAGCACTCGAAGCTTTTCAAAGAAACTCCTCCCCCTTCAAGGGGGAGGTCGGGAGGGGGATGGGGTCTGCCCCGACAGCAACCCATACAGACACAAGCGCGCCGCGTATTCGGCGAGCGCCGCCGGCTTCACCGGCCCGCTCTCGCGATACCACGTGTAGATCCAGTTCAGCATCCCGTAGATCAGCATCGCGTGCGCGGTCGCGACCGGCTTGTCGCGGAAGGCCTTCCCGCCCAGGTTGCGCAACAGGCCGGCGAGCATCTCGACGAGCTGGCGTTCGATGCGCTTGAGCGCGGCGCCGTCGGTCGGCGACAGGTAGGCCGCGTCGTGCAACAAGACGGTCTGCCGATCGGGGTTCGACAGGTAGATGTCGAAGTGCGCGGCGATCAGGTCGACGAGTTTCTGCTCGTCGGGGGAATCGGTGTCGAGGACGAGCCGGACGCGTTCCGCGAGGCCGCGCGCGTGATCGACCAGCATCGCGGCGAGGATCTCGTTCTTCGAGCCGAAGTAGTGGTACATCCGCGACTTCGACGCATGGCAGGCCGCGCCGATCTCCGCGATGTTCGTGTTCAGGAAGCCCTTCTTCGCGAACAGCGCCGCGGCGGCATCGAGGATCTGGCCCTTGATGTCGTCGTAGTTCTCGGAGCGCGGACGCGGCATGCGGGCTCGATCGGAAAAAGGGAGCGATCGTACCGGGCGCGCCGGCCTACGACTTCTTCTTCTTGACCGGACGCTTCCAGTCGCTGCGCTCGACCTGCTTGCGCTCGTTGATCGCGAGCACGCCGGGCGCCACGTCCTTCCACACCGTCGTACCGGCGCCGACCGTCGCGCCGCGACCGACGGTGACCGGCGCGACCAGTTGCACGTCGCTGCCGATGTGGACGTCGTCGTCGATCGTCGTGCGGTGCTTGTTCGCGCCGTCGTAGTTGCAGGTGATCGTGCCCGCGCCGACGTTGACGTTCGCGCCGATCGTCGCGTCGCCGAGATAGCTCAGGTGGTTCGCCTTGCTGCCGTGCGCGAGCGTGCTGTTCTTCACCTCGACGAAGTTGCCGATGTGCACCTCGCTGCCGAGTTGCGTGCCCGGACGCAGGCGCGCGTACGGGCCGACGATCGCGTCGGAGCCGATCGAGATCGAGCCCGCGGCGTCGAGGCCGCCGTCGATGTGGGAGAAGGCGTCGATGCGCACGTGGTCGCCGATCACCGCGTTGCGAACGACGGCGTACGGACCGATCCAGGCGTTGTCGCCGACGACCACGTCGCCGAGGAACACGCAGCCGACGTCGATGAAGACGTCGCGTCCGCAGCGCAACGAGCCGCGCACGTCGATGCGCGACGGGTCCGCCAGATGCACGCCCGCCTCGAGCAGACGATCGGCCTCGTTGCGCTGCGCCTGGCGTTCGAGCGTGGCGAGCTGGCCCTTGCTGTTGACGCCGGTCGTCTCCCACGCGTACGCCGGCTGCGTCGCGACCACCGCCACGCCGTCGGCGTTGGCCAGGCCGACGATGTCGGTCAGGTAGTACTCGCCCTGGGCATTGTCGTTCGACAGCCGCGACAACCAGTCCTTCAGCGCGCGCGTCGGCGCGATCATGATCCCGGTGTTGATCTCGCGGATCTGCCGTTGCGCGTCGGTCGCGTCCTTTTCCTCGACGATCGAACGCACGGTCGCGCCGTCTTCGCTGCGCACGATGCGGCCGTAGCCCTTGGGATCATCCATCGTGACAGTCAGAACGGCCAGTGCGCCGACAGCGTCCGGCGAACCATCGCGGGCAACTTCGCTCAAACTGCGCAACGTGTCGGGTCGGGTCAGCGGCACGTCGCCGTAGAGGATCAGCGTGGGTCGCGCGTCGTCCAGATGCGGCACCGCCTGCTGGACCGCGTGGCCGGTCCCGAGCTGCGGCTGTTGCACGACCCATTGCAGGTCGTCGGACGAGGCGAAGTATTCGCGGACCTGGTCGCCGCCGTGGCCGACGACGATCGTGATGCGCACGTCGGGCAGCGTGCGTGCCGCGGCGATCACGTGGGCGAGCATCGGCCGGCCCGCGATGGGATGCAGGACCTTGGGCAAGTCGGAGTTCATGCGCTTGCCCATGCCGGCCGCGAGCACGACGACGTTCATGCGGGAGTCCTTGCGGTGGTGGCTCGCGTGGCCCGGTCGAGGGACCGGTCACGAAGCGCGATGTTCTTGTCTTGTATTCACGATTCGCGATGACGACGAATCGATCATGGAGACGCGTGACGAATGGAAAAAAATCTTAGCACGCGGGTCGACACGCGCTCGTGGGCCCTCCGCGGGCTCCTCGTCGCGACGACGACGGTCCTGCTCGGCGGCTGCGCGCTGATCAAGATCGGCTACGAGAACGCCGACACGGTCGGGCTGCTGTGGATCAATCGCTACCTCGACCTCACGTCCGAACAGAAGGACTACGTGAAGCCGCGTCTGCGCCAGCTCGTGAGCTGGCATCGCAAGACGCAGCTGCCGGAGTACGTGACCTACGCGACCGAACTCAAGCGGCGGATCGCCGGCGACATCACGGCCGCCGAGGTCGCGAAGATCGACGTCGAGTTGAAGAAGCGCGGCGAAGTGATGGCCCAGCACGCGTTCCCCGACATGGCGGACCTCGCGTTGCGCCTCACGCCCGACAACATCGACGCGATGCGCGAGAAATTCGCGTCGAACGACGAGAAGTTTCGCGACGAGATGATGAGGGGCGGCGTCGAAGGCCAGCAGAAGGCGCGCTACGAGAAGACGCTCGACCGCGTCGAGGAGTGGTACGGCCGCTTCTCGCGCGACCAGCGCGCGCAGATCCGCAAGCTGTCCGACGCGCGTCCGATGAACAACGACATCCTGCTCGCCGAGCGTCAGCGTCGCGAACAGGAGATCGTCGAGCTCGTAACCCGCGTGCAGAAGGAAAAGCCCTCGCGCGACGCGGTGATCGCGATGCTGAAGAGCTACGACGAGCGCTTCGATCTCGGTCCCGACCCGCAGCATCGCGCGTTCGTCGAGTCGCTGCGCCACGCGACCGACGAGATGAACGCCGGCATCCACAACCTCGCGACGCCGGAGCAACGCGCGAAGGCGGCGGGCAAGCTCGACGACTGGATCGAGACGTTCAAGAGCCTGCAAGCCGGGGCGTAGGTTGAGGTAAACGAAGTGCACCTCAACGTCTTCGACTCGGATGGCGAATGACGATTTGGCAATGGCATCAACGCCATTGCCCGCGTGTCACACGGCGACCCGAGTCGCAGACGTTGAGGTGCGCTTCGCTTATCTCAACCTACGTTCGAACGCTCAGTCGCGCCGTGCCGGCAGGTACAGCCGCTCCCCCGGTAACACCAGCCCCGGCGGATGCGGGGGCTCCGACTTCAGCCGCCGATAGATCGGCGTGAAGTCCGGCGCGGTCGCGTCGAACAGTTCGGCGAACGAGTCGATCACGAAGTAGTTCGCCTGGAACGTGTCGATCTTGTATTCGCTGCGCATGATGCGTTCGAGGCCGAAGCCGACGCGGCGCGGATCCATGCTGAAGAGCGCGTGCTCCGGCTCGCTGCCCGACGACACGATGCCCGCGCCGTAGATGCGCAGGCCGGCCGGCGTGTCGATGAGGCCGAACTCCACCGTGTACCAGTAGAGGCGGGCGAGGTATTCGAGGCCGCCGAGCTTCTCGGCCTTCAGGCCGCCGAGGCCGAACGCCTGCATGTAGTCCGCGAACATCGGATTGAACAGCAGCGGCACGTGGCCGAAGAAATCGTGGAAGACGTCGGGCTCGACGATGTAGTCGAACTCGTCCTCGTTGCGCAGCCACGTCGTGATCGGGAAGCGGCGCTGCGCGAGCAGCGCGAAGAACGCGTGCTCGGGGATCAGGCCGGGAACCGGCGCGAGCGTCCAGCCGGTGGCCTCGTTCAACGGGACCGAGATCGCCGCGAGATCGGGGATCGCGTCGGACGCGTCCATCGCGTTCAATGCGTCGAGGAATTCGTCGCACGCACGACCGGGCAGGCGCGCGACGCGGTCCGCGTACAGCCGTCGATAGCGGTCGTGTTCGTCGGAGGAGTAGCCGGCCCAGTTCTGGTCGCAGACGTATTCGGGCGACGCCGTCGAGTAGTCGCCGCGCGGCGGACGCTCCGACGCGCCGTAGGTCGTCGGCACCGCCGCGCCTTCGGGCCGCTTCGCCGGCTCGGTCGGCGGCAGCGCGTTCGCCTTGACGTGCGGCTCGACCGCCTTCGCGAACTCGCTCGCGGCCAGGGCCGCCGCGGTCTTCATCGATCTATCGGGCGGCGAGTTGCGAAATGCGATCCGCGAGTTTCAGATCGAGTTCGGTCAGGCCCCCGGCGTCGTGCGTGTTCAGCCAGATGCGGACCTGGTCGTAGACGTTGAACCACTCGGGGTGATGGTCCATCTCGGCGGCGACCGTCGCGACGGCCGCCATGAAGCCGAAGGCCTCGGCGAAGCCGGCGAACTTGAACTCGCGGAACAGCTTGCCGTCGTCCACGACCCAATCGGCCGGCAGTCGCTTCTCGATTTCCGCGGCGGTGAGCTTCTTCATCGGTCAGCGCGCCAGCTGCGCGATCTCTTCCGTTGTTTCCGCGACCGCCGCGCTGTCGTCTTTGCCCTTGAGTACGCCGCGTCGCATCTGATCGAGTTCGATGCTCTCGAAGAGCGCCTTGAAGTTGCCCTCGCCGAAGCCCTGGTCGCCCTTGCGCTGGATGAACTCGAAGAAGATCGGCCCGAGCTGGTTCTCCGTGAAGATCTGCAGCAGCAGCGCGCCGGGCTTGCCGTCGACGAGGATCTTGCGCTCGTGCATCGAGGGAATCGACTCGCCGTGGCCGGGGATGCGCTTGTCGATCAACTCGTAATAGGTATCGATCGTGTCGAGCAACTTGACGCCGTTGGCGCGCATCGCGTCGACCGTCTTGTAGAGATCGCTCGAGCCGAGCGCGATGTGCTGGATGCCTTCGCCGTGATACGCGTCGAGGTATTCCTGGATCTGGCCAGGCGTGTCGTTGCCTTCCTCGTTGATCGGGATGCGGATCTTGCCGCACGGGGAGGTCAGCGCGCGCGACTTCACGCCGGTGACCTGGCCTTCGATGTCGAAGTAGCGGATCTCGCGGAAGTTGAAGAAGCGCGAATAGAAGTCGGTCCACTCGTCCATGCGACCCCGATGGACGTTGTTCGTCAGGTGGTCGATGTAGGTCAGGCCGTTGCCCACCGGGTTCAGCGTCGCTCCCGGCAGCGGCACGAAGTCGACGTCGTAGAAACCGATGTTGCCGATGTCGCCTTCCTTCGCGCCGTTCTTGCCGCGCCAGCGGTCGACGAAATAGATCACCGAGTCGCCGATGCCCTTCATGCCGGGGATGTTCAGTTCGCCCGGGCCGCTCTGGGCCTCGAAGCCCCACGCGCCGCGTTCGAGCGCGAGCTTGTACGCGGCCGCCGCGTCCTGCACGCGGAAGGCGATCGCGCAGATCGACGGTCCGTGCAGGCGTGCGAAGCGCTGCGCGAACGAATCCGGTTCGGCGTTGAGGATGAAGTTGATCTCGCCCTGGCGATAGAGCGTCACGTCCTTGCGTCGATGCTTCGCGATCGCGGTGAAGCCCATGCGCTTGAACAGCGCGCCCATCGCGACGGGGTCTGGCGCGGCGTACTCGATGAACTCGAAGCCGTCCGTTCCCATCGGGTTGTCCCAGCCCGAGAACGCCTGTGCGCCCGGTGCCGCCTGATCCAGTGTCGTCTCCATCGCTCGTCTCCTGCGTCCGGAATTCGAAGCCGCCAGTGTACGCAGACCGCGTCGCAACCGGATTGCGTTGATTGCCCCGCACCGGCCGGTTCG
>Ga0247783_1000123_pt1 | contig 22663 bp, 21 predicted proteins | sample UWRJL064202C5_FD_179911 | JGI IMG/M metagenome (GOLD analysis project Ga0247783, IMG submission 179911) | Plant litter microbial communities from Arlington Agricultural Research Station in Wisconsin, United States - UWRJ-L064-202C-5 | ecosystem: Environmental > Terrestrial > Plant litter >...
ATTCTTGGCGGGCATCGTGGGCGTTCCGTGGCAGGACATCGCGACCGCCGCGTCACTGACCTCTCCCTCGCAGCTCGAGTACCTGACCTCGAGCGCGCTGCTCGCGCAGGGACGCTGGCAGCAGCTGGTGGGCAACCCGTCGGCGAATCCTGCCACGCCGCCGAGCGACCCGTTCATGATCGAGTCGTCCGGGACTCGGCAAGGGTCGAATCCCAACCTGGCAAGCTCGATCGCGCCCGCCACTTCCACCAATCCGAAGGCAAACGCGATCAACGGTCACGAGCGGAACATTCCGAACCTCGACGATCTGCAATACGCTTGCACGTTTGCGCTGAGCACCCCCAGGGAGTGCGTCGCCGGTGATGAAGCGTGTGATTGCGCGCCCGCGAAAGACGGCAGCATGGACGCGCTGACGCTCGAAAATAGTCCGCTGTGTCAGCCGCCTGGTGGCGGCGTGCCCGGCACGACGCAATATTTCGCGAAGGCCTATCCGGGGACGCGTCAGCTGCAGGTGCTCCAGGAGGTCGGCACGAACGCCATCCTGGCCTCGATCTGTCCAAAGAGCACCAGCGCCACGGGTTCCCCGAGCAACGATCCGAACTACGGCTACAACCCAGCGATCATGGCCATCGTCGATCGCCTCGAGGAGGCGCTGCGCGCGAAGTGTCTGCCGCGTTCCATCCTCACCGGCCCCGACCAGAACGGCGGTCCGGCACAAACCATCGCTTGCGACGTGATCGAAGTGCAAAAGTTCGATGCCTGCGATTGCGGGCAGCCGGGGCGTGCCCCGGCGGCTTCGACGCTGGCGTCGGCGGTGTTCAAGCAGCTCGAAATCACCGGCATCTGCGGCTCGGCCGGGCAAAGTAGCTGCGATGCCGCTAGTTTCTGTGCCTGCAAAATCCACCAAGAAACGGGCGAGGATCTGAGCCGCTGCGTGGCAAACGCCGCCACGGACACGCCAGGGTTCTGCTACATCGACGACAGCACCTCTTCGGCGCTCCGCAGTTGCCCGAAAAATCAGCGACAGCTGCTGCGCTTCATCGGCCAAGGCAGCGCGAAGATCCCAGCCGACGGCGCGCTGCTTTTCCTGGCCTGCAATGGGCAAACGCTTTAGTGCGCGGTCGCCTGTCGCATCGGAGATCACTGCCGCGTCGCTGTGCGGACCGCCCGGCAAAGTGAACTCGCTGCGCACTGCGACCTGGCGCGCTCATTTGGAGCATCGTACGGTGGGGCATGCTGTTGTCCGCTCGCTTACTTCGTCCGCTGATCTCGGCGTGGGTGATTCCTCTTGGTGCGCTCTCGTTTGCTGCCTGCAGCGGGACTGACGGCGAAGATTCAGCCGTGGCCGGGGCTAGCAGCGCGGGCGCAAGCGGCGTTGGCGGCAATCCACTCGCGGGCGGTGGTTCCGCGAGCAGCGCTGGTGCGACGAGCAACGGCGGCGGCGCGGCGACCGCCGGCGGCGGCGCGGCCACGGGCGGCGCGATGAGCACGGCTGGCAGCGGTGGCGTGACGAGCAGCGGCGGAACCAGCGCTGGCGGAGTTTGCCGTCCCAAATTCGCCAGCGGCGTGAACGTTGCGTGGTTCAAGTTCGCCTCCGACATTCCGAACCCACAGATCGACAAGTTCAGCGCACTGTTCAAGAACGTCAAAGCAGCAGGTGGCAGCGCCGTTCGCTGGTGGTTCCACACCAACGGCATGTCCACGCCCGGCTACGACGCGAGCGGCAAGGCGAAGCCGATTTCAGCCGCCAACATCGCTGACTTGAAGAAGATTCTCGACGCGGCACAGGCTGAAGGCGTAGGGGTGGTGATCAGCCTCTGGTCGTTCGGAATGCTGGACTCCGCTCAAACCAGCGATGCCACGGTGCTCGCCAACAACAAGCTGCTGCTGGAAGACGACAGCAACCGCCAGGCGTACATCGACAACGTGCTGACCCCGATGGTGACCGCGCTCAAAGCCTATCCAGGCCTATTTTCCTGGGAAATTTTCAACGAGCCAGAGGGGATGTCGAGCGACAATGGTGGCTGGACGAACCCGGCGACCAGCCGTACCGCGACGGTGAATCTTCAAAAAACCACCAACTGGTTTACGAGCGCCATTCATAGCGCCGATCCCGCGGCGCTGGTCACCAGCTCAGCCAATAATTTCGCCACGCTCTCGCCGTCGCGGGGCAAGAACCTGTGGTCGGATTCGGCGTTGAACAGCGCGGGCAGCAAGCCGAACGGGACGCTCGATTTCTACGAGGTGCACTATTACAACACGTATTCTGGCGCGAGCGCCAACAGCCCGTTCTTGCATCCGGTGAGCTACTGGGGACTCGATAAGAAGGTCGTGGTCGGTGAGTTTTGGACGGATTTGACGGACGGCGTTGCGAGCGACGCTTTGTACACCAACCTCCACGGCAGTGATTATGCGGGCGCTTGGGCCTGGCAATACGCGAACGTGGACAATCCGCCACCGTCGTCCGGCGCTTCGACCATCTGGCCCGCGATGCAGGCTCCGATGAACAACCTGAAGGCCGCGCATCCTGCGGATCTGACGTGCCCCTAGGCTGCCGCGCCTTCGCGCGGGGTCGTGCAGGCCACGCGCCTCTGGCTCGCGGCCGATGCTCGAGGGCCTGCCCGGACGGGTGATGAACTCTCCGTTGCGCGCGCTGCTATTTCTTGCTCCGGTTCTCGCGCTCGTCGGCGTGATTCTTTTCTCGCCACGCAGCCGCCCGAAGCCAGCGGCGAGCGTGCGAGACGAGGAGCCTTCGGCTCGCGAACAACTGCCTGCCGCGCCGCCCGAGCCGCCAGCGGCAGCCGTGCCCAGCGCGCTGCCCCGCCCGCCGCCAGCGGCGGCCTCATCCGCAGTCCAGGACGCGAGTGAGGATTCGATGGCGGCCGCGATGCATGCGCTGGAAGACTCATCCCCTGAACGCGCGCTGGCGCTTGCCAGGCGAGGACGAGCGCTCTGGCCCAGGGGGCCTCGCGCCCCGGAATTTGCCGCGACCGAGGTGAAGTGCCTGTACCGACTCGGCAGACCCAGTGAGGGGCGTGGAGCCGCCGAGGCGATGGTCAACCAGTATCCGACTTCGCCGTGGGCGCTCGAGGTCGAGAAACAAACTGGCGCTCATCCCTACGTGAATCACTGATTTGTGTGGCAGCTCCAAATCAGGCGAACTTCACGCACAGCCGGGCGAACTTCGATTTGACCTGACCCGTGAGTTCGCGCCAGTTTCCTTCGATCGATTCCAATCATGGTGATCTCCTCGATGGTTCGAGCGCCCGCGCGCCCCTGTTTTGCGTTGAATGCAGGGTAGGTCACTCGAGGTGCGGGTCAAGTGCTGCAGTCTTGCCAGGTGTCGTCGCAGGCGACGAAGCGCTACCCGTCCTTCATGCACTTCACGAGTTCGCTCAGCATGCGGTCGGCCAGCACGAGCCCATCGCTCATGGCCTCGTGTTCGCCCGCGCGGCGCGTCAAACGACCATCGGGGCTGAGGCGATAGAGCGACTTCTTCCCCGCGACCAGCGCGCTGACCTTCGAGGGATCGAGCGGGGTGTCTTGCAGCAGGTGCAAAGTGGCGGATTTGGCGCTGGCTTCGCAGCCGACCGCACGCAAACGCCGGAGCTCGGTCTTGACGCGCATCAGCTCGACCAGGCGCCGCGCGGCGAGCGGAGGCGGGCCGAAGCGATCCTCCATTTCGCGGGCGAGCTCGTTTACTTCCGCCTCGTCGGCGGCGCTCGATAGGCGCTTGTACAAGGACAGACGCACGCCGACCTCGGCAATGTAGTCCTCGGGCAATAGCGCTTCGACGTCGAAGTTGAGATCGGGATCGACCTCGTGCACGACGGTTTCGCCGCGCAGCTCGTGGGTCGCGTCTTCCAGCATCTTGCAGAACAAATCGAAGCCCACGCTCTCCACGAAGCCGCTCTGATCGGCGCCGAGCAAATCACCCCCGCCGCGCAGCTCCATATCGAGCGTGGCGATGTGGAAACCCGAGCCGAGCTCGGTATATCGCTCGAGTGCTTCGATGCGCGAGCGCGCTTCGTCGCTCAGTTGGCTCGCGGGCGGCACGATCAGGTAGGCGTAGGCTCGTTCGTTGGCCCGGCCGACGCGTCCGCGCAGCTGATAAAGCTGAGATAATCCGAATAGATCCGCGCGATCGACGATGATCGTGTTGGCGCGCGGGATATCGAGCCCGCTCTCGATGATCGCGGTCGCCACGAGCACGTCGTACTCGCCTTGCACGAAGTCGAGCATGGTTTGCTCGAGTGCGCTCTCGCTCATTTGGCCGTGCCCGACCGCGACGCGCGCGGTGGGCAGCAGCTGCTTGATGCGCTCGGCGCGTTCGTAGATACCGTCGACGCGGTTGTACACGTAGAAGACTTGTCCGCCGCGATCGAGTTCGCGGCTAATCGCCTCTTTGACCATGCCTGGGTCGAACTGCGAGACGACCGTGCGAATCGCCCGCCGATCCACTGGCGGCGTGGTGATGATCGACATGTCACGCATGCCGCCGATGGCGAGCTGCAACGTGCGCGGGATGGGCGTGGCGCTCAGCGTGAGCACGTCCACCGACATGCGCATTTGCTTGATGCGCTCTTTGTGGGTGACACCGAAGCGTTGCTCTTCGTCGACGACCAGCAACCCCAGACGCTTGAAGTGCACGTCCTTCGAGAGCAGGCGATGCGTGCCGATGACCACGTCCACCGAGCCTTCTTTCAGGCCCTTCAGCGTGTTTTGGTGCTCGGCTTTGGATTCGAAGCGGCTCATCGCGCGCACCGTCAACGGGTAGCCCGCGAAGCGCGCCGTGAAGGTGTTGAAGTGCTGTTGCGCGAGCACCGTGGTCGGACACAGCAGCGCCACTTGTCGGCCGCCCATGGCGTTGAAGAATGCGGCGCGCAGCGCGACCTCGGTCTTGCCGAAGCCCACGTCGCCGCACACCAGGCGATCCATCACGCGATCGCTCTGGATGTCCTTCAACACCTCTGCGATGGCTGCCGCTTGGTCGCGTGTCTCTTCGAACGGAAAGCTTGCCTCGAAAGCGCGATACTCGTCGTCCGGATTCGACAGCGGAGCTTTCTTCAGTGCGGCGCGTTCGGCGTACAGCTTGAGCAGCTCATCGGCCATCTGGCGCACGCGGCGCTCGACGCGCGCCTTGGTCTTGCCGAAGGTCTGCCCGCCCAGGCGATCGAGCTTGGGCGTGGTATCGCCGCCCGCGTATTTTTCGATCTGATTGAGGCGATAAACCGGAAGAAATAGCTTGTCGCCGCCGGCGTATTCGACGACCAAGAGATCGACGTGCACGGCGCCGATCGCGCGCCGCTCGAGGCCCAGGTAACGCCCGACGCCGTGATCGACGTGGACCACGAAATCGCCGACGCTGAGCGCGCGCAGATCTTGAAGCAGGGCGCGCGCCGAGCGCTTCTTCTCGGCCGGACGATGCGCGCGTGAGCCGAAGATCTCCTCTTCGGTGATCAGCACGAAACCGGCAGCGGGCGCGAGCACGCCGCGCGTCAAAGGCGCGGTCACGATGCGAACCTCGGCCTTGCGCGTGAGCTCACTGCCTTCGCGCCAGACGGTCACGGGCGCGCCGCGATGCGAGAGCAGGGCGCCCAAGCGCTCGGCCTGCGTTTCGGTGCGCGCGCAGATCACGACTTCTAGCCCCGCGTCCAGGTACGCGCGCACGCGCTCCAAGAGTGGCTCGAGCGCGCCCTGCTTGCCGTGCTCGCTGCGCGCGCTCTTCACGGCGCGCGCGAGATCGGACAGGTCCGAAAATGCCAGGGTTTGTGCCTCGGGTGGGGCGCTTTCCAAGTTCTCGAGCAGGCTTTGGCTGGGCGGCGCGGCGATCGCGGTGCGGTGAAGCGCGAGCAAGGAGCGCGCCTGGAGACGCGCTTCGAGCTCGTCGCGGCTCAGGTACAGCGCGCTCGCGGGAAAGTGTGGGCTGCCACGACGAGCTGCTTCGCCGGCCAGGCCGCGCTCGATCTCATCGTGGATAGCCCGCACGACCGCGCTCGGATCGTCGATCACGAAGATGGCGTTGGGGGACAGGTAGTCGAACAGTGTTTCCAGTTCGAAGAACGCGGGCAAGTAGCCGTCGCTGCCGAAGAAGGCGCGGCCGGTCGCCAAGTCGTCGATCAGCGAGCGCGTCTTGGTCGACGGAAAGTCGACGGCATCACACAGGTTGCGCAGCAGCTCGCGGGCGCGCGCTTCGGTCTTGGGCGTGACGATCGCGTCGCGCGCTGGCGGAACCACCACGCGCGTGACGGCGTTTTGTGTGCGCTGGTCTTCCGGGTCGAAGACCTTGAGCGAGGCCAGCAAATCGCCGTACATTTCCAGGCGGATCGGCGCGGGCAGCTGCCCCGGCCAAAGGTCGACGATGCCGCCGCGCAGGGCGTAGCTGCCGGGATCTTCGACCACGGGCGCGCGCAGATAGCCGGACGCACTGAGCTGCTGAGACAGCTGAACGACGTCCAGCTCTTGCTCGACCGTGAGCACCAGCGTGGCGTCGCGCAGCGCTTGGCGTGGCGGGACGCGACGCAGCAAGGCGCCGGCGGTGAGCACCACCGGCGAGCGTTCGGGGTTCGCCAAGAGCTCGCATAGCGCAGCCGTGCGCAGCATGGTTGCGCGCCGATCGGTGTGCACTTCGGCATACGGCGTCGACTCGGTGGGAGCCAGCACCAGCGGCGCGGACATCGGCTGCCGTGGCAGGTGCGTCAGCGGTAGGCCGGTTGCGAGCGCTGAAAGGTCACCCGCGGCTTGTTGGGCGGCCTCGCTGCTCGCCGTAACGTACACGATTTGCCGGGCGCCCTGCGCCGCCAGCGCTTGGCTCACCAGCGCAGGGCCGGAGCCCTCCGCGCCGACCAGCGGCGTGAGGCCGAGCTGCGAGAGCCCGAGCCGAGCCGCTTCGCTGGCCGTGATGATCGTTCGATCCTCGGGCAAGCGAGGGAGAAAGGCGGAGCCTTCGAGATTGGGATCCAAAGCCGACATGGCGCGCGCGCAGTCTTACTCGGAGGTTGCCTGTTGCAACGTATGGATCAGATAATTTCGCGCCAACAGCGCGTACGGACCCGACTCGTGCTGGCCGAGGTGTGTGCGGTAAGCCGTCGCCGCCGCTCCCGGGTCGCCCAGGCGATCGAACAGGTAACCCCTGGCGAAGAATGCCGGATAATCGGGGTCCTTGCGCGAGAGTGCGCTGAGCACGCGCAAGCGCGCCAAGTTCGCGGTGCTCTCGGGCTCCGTCATTTGAGTGCGCTCCGACTCGGGATGCAGCAGCAAAAAGCGGTAGTACAAGCGCCAATCGTTGAGTGTGGGCGCGAAAGGAAACACATTGCGCTTGTCGAGCAACTCGGCAAAGTGAAGTTGAAACAGCACGCGCCGCGTCGCCTCATCGGCCAGGAAGCGGCCGTCCGCGGAAAGCCATGCATTTCTCTGTGCATGCCGTAGGAAGTCCGCGCCCAATTCATCGAGCTCCCTGTTCGGCTTGCCCTCTCGCTCGAACTGGGCGAGGGCACGCAAGAAGTATTGGGTTTGCACGGCGCGGAGACTGAGCAAGAGGGAGCCTTGTCCCTTGGCCAGCACGGCCTGCATCCGCTCGCGCAGATCGTCGAGGTCGTGGGCCGGGTCGAAGCCGTGGTTCAGTGAGTGCCCGTAGTGGCGGATTGCTTCGCCCACCGCGCGCAGCTCGTACGGTAGGCCTGTGGCTTCGGTTTGGCTCGATAGTTCGCGTTCGCGCGCGTTGCTGCGGCGCGCTTCCACGCGATCGATGCGCGGTAGCGGCAGGGTCTCCGGGCGGCTCGCTCGAGGCAGGGCCAAGAGCGAGAAGATCAAGACCATACCGACTGTCAACAAGCCGAGCTCATAGCCCTGTAAGTGACGACTTAAGCCGACGCGTTGGGCGTGCTTCTCGGCCGTCGCGGGCGAGTTCTTGACAAGCTCTTGGTCTCGACTCAAGGGTGTGCTTCGGGCATTGGCATCCCGCCCGTGGAGTTAGTCGTGGAAGACAAGCGAGTACACCCCCGAGTGACGGTCGATACGCCCGTGTCGTGTGAAGTGCGTACTGGCGCCACGTTTGCAGGGTTGGCCAAAGACATCAGCATTGGCGGCATGTTCATCGAGTCGAACGAAGTCGTACCTTTCGGGACCGAGGTTACCATCGTGGCCCGGTTTGCCGGTACCAAAGCCGATTTGCGGCTGCCGGCCATCGTACGCTGGGCCAAGCCGGATGGCTTCGGCGTGCAGTTCGGGTCGCTCGGTGCGCGCGAAACCCACGCCATCAGCCAATTACTCAAGCGCTGAGGCCTCGCCACGATGAACATCCCGTCCTCGCCCGAGCCGTTCTTCACTCACTATATTCCCCAGCGCTTCTCGGGCTTGCCTGGCTTCGAGAAAGTGTCGTCGCTCGGCAGCGTGGTGTTCGCCGTGCCAGAGGTCGGTCGTTGGTCCTTCCAGCTGCGCGCAGGACAGCTCTCGTGCGAGCCCGGGTTTGCGAGCGACACGCTGGTGCGCATCACCATTCCCCAGTCCAGCTTCGAGCCGATCGTGGTGCGCGGGACCGAGCGCATGGCGGGGCTCGCGCTGGCACCGGAAAAACAGATGCTCGCCTTCCGCGCGCTGACCTTGGACGCAGAACGCGTCGCGCAGATCCGCGCAGTCACCGGCTCGGTGTCGTTTGCGGTGGTAGACGGCAAAGACAGTCACCGCGTGTACGTGACACCGGGCAGCGCCGAGCCGAATCTCGCCCGGCCCGAATGCGAAATCTCCTGCGAATCCGAAGCCTTCTGGGGCCTGCAAACGGGCGCCCAGAATCCCATCGAGCTGCTCATGAACGGCAAGATCAAGATCACCGGCGAAGCCCAGGTCGCGATGGCACTGAGCAGCTTGTTCGTCTGAGCCCACTGCCCGGGTGCAGTCGATGCTCACGGCGCCGACGTGGACTATTTCGATCCACTGGAGTGACTCCGACTCCGCGCCGCTCAGTTCAACCACCAGGCGGCTCCCTGAAGGCCGCCAAGATCGCCAAGATTTCCAAGATCGCCAAGCACCCAGCCCTCCAAGCACGACGGATGGCCTCGTAGAGCGCGAGGAAATTTGGGGTTAGCGGTGTGAGGCGTGGCTCGCCATTTTATACTGCGTGAGCGCCTTCTCGAATGCTGACGGTTGCAAGTGAGCCACCCGCCGACTGCAATCTGAACCTGTCACCTACGTGCCCGGTCAGAAGCGCCATTTTCCGGTTTCAAGGCGGGGACGACGGTCGGCGGCGTGCTCGTTATGGAGCGATGACGGTCGTGAACAGTCCGCCCTTCGTCGCCTAGCGCGAACCCAAAAATTCTGCGCGTGACGCTCTGGTGCATTCCGCGTCCTGAGACGCCGTGGGCAGTTGGCGGTCTTGGAAACCTTGGCGATCTTGGCGAGCTCACAGGAAAGCCGTGCAACGCCTGGCGTGCCGCCGCGGGTTACGGAGAGCCGGGCACGGCGGGCAGCAGGGCCCAGTTCAGGCTTTCACCCTCTTGGCTGGAGATCTGCTGCGCCTTCCAGCTCTTCAACGACATCAGCCAGATGCCGGGGCTCTTGTTGCGGTTGGAGAAGAAGGCCACGAGCCGGCCGTCGGGGCTGCACGCCGGGTAGCTGTTGGAGCCCTGATTTTGCGTCAAGCGCGCCATGTTTTGGCCCTTCTCGGCGGCGATCACCAAGTCTTGTCGGTTGCCGCCGACGGCCACCGAGTAGATCAGCTTCACGCCGTCCTCGGTGTCGCAAAAGGTGGGCGAGGCGGCGGTGAAGCCGGCGGGGGAGACGGGCTTGCCATCCACCCAGATGCGCTGCGAGCCCTGCGCGGGTTCGCCGCCGACCCAGGCGAGCTTCCCGGACGGGCTCCAGGCGGGCCGCGTCGCAAGCTCGCTGGTCGACACTCGGTTCATGCCGCTGCCGTCTGGGTTACCGACGTAGATCGCGCTCTTGCCTTCACCGCTGACGGCGAGCGCCAGCTTGGAGCGGTCCTTGTTGAAGGCCACGCTGTACACGGAGGTCTTGAAGGGCAGGCTGAGCGGTTTGCTCGTGCCGGCGAAGTACTCCATCACTCCAAAGGGTGAATAGTTGTGGCTCAGCGAATAGAAGATGTGGCCGGGCGTGCCGAAATTCGGGGCGATCGCGGTATCGTTCGGGTCGGTGAAGGCGAGCAGCGAATTGCCGTCCGCATCCATCCGGAAGATGCGCCGATTTTGCGCCCATTTGCCGGAGAAGGTGAGCTCGCTGGCGAAGCTGCCGTTGCGGCCGGTGAGCGCGCCCAAGAGCGCGTCGGTGATGCGATGGCCGGTGAGGCGCGCGTCGCCTTTGTTGACCACGATCGTCTTCTGGTAAACCGGCTCTTTACCGACATTCAGAAAATAGGCGATGCCGAGGACCTGGATCTGAGTGTCGTTCTTCTTCTGCGCGGCCACCTTGACGATCGCTTCGGCGCCGAGCTTCTGCCAGGCCTCGACGTCGATCGGATCATCGAAGCCGTACAGGCCCTGTGGCGCCTTGCTGTCCGGAATCAAGTCGTACATCCCGGTCAGCTCGAAGTCGCGCCGCACCACGCCGCGCACGATGACGTCTTCCAAATCCGGTGAGAGCGACGGTAAAACCGCGATTTTGGGCAACGGCACTTGGCCTGCGTTCGAGCCCGTGATCACGAATTCGCCGAGCACGCCTTCGTCGGGCGCGGGCGTGCCCGGGGCCCCGACGGCGTCTGCGTGCGCGGGCAGTGCGAGCGCGAGCAGCGCTAGGGCGAGGCTGCCGGCGCGGGCGCAGGCGTGGGCGTGGGCGTGGGCGATGAATCGGCGCATGGTGCGGTCTTTCCGGAAAAGCTTGGGGACAGCGAGGAGCCGGGGCTCAGGTCGGGATAGAGCGGCGGCGGTGGTGGCAATTGTTGGCCCACGAAGTTGTCGAGCGCGGTTTTGACGCGCGCGTCGAAGTCTGCGTTGTTGCTGGCGCGGCCCATGGTGGCGGCGGTGATCGTGCGATCGGGACCCACCGAAATGGCCGCCGAGGCGCTCAGCCCGTGCACGACGTCGCAGGGCAGATTGCCCGGCGCTTGAAAGCGCGCTTGGAACCACGCGATCAGCTTGGCGCGATACAGGTTGGCGGCGCGTGCCTTCAGCGGATCGGTCTCCGTGCCCTCTTTCACGCCGTCCGCGGCCCCTTCCGTGGGTAAGTTTGCTTCCGGCTTCGGCCCGGCGTCGGTCAGCGGTTGGTCCACTTCTTTGGCCAGCGCCGCGTCCGGCGGGGGCGCTGCGGCGTCCGCTTTTGCGAGCGGGGTGGTCGGGATGGCTTCTGGGGTCTTGGCCGCCTTGGGCGAGGGTGCGCTGGTCTCCTCGAAGCGCTGCACGGGCGCCTGCTTGGTCCACATGTCAGGCAGCTTGGCCTTGACCTTCTTGCTGCCAAGCTTGAGGAGGGGGAGATCGTCCATCACCGGTTTGACGGCGATCGGCACCTCTTCCTTCACTTCGGCCTCGTGCGCGACGACCTTGGTCCTGTTTTGGCCTGCGACGATGACCAGGCCCAGCAGGCCTATTTCGACGAGGGCCGCGAAGAACGCGGCCAGCGCCAGCTCCTGCGGCAAGAAGGCGCGCACGGCCATCGCTCAGGGAGCCTTTTTGCGGCCCGGCTTATTCTGGTCGTCGGGCGTGTTTTCGGCTTCGATTTCCGGCTGAACCAGCAGATTGAGCGACTCCACGCCGCTGTTGCGCGCGGCGGCCACCACGGTGGCGACGATCCCGTAGCGCGCGTCCTTGTCTGCGCGGATGTACAGCTCGCGCTCTTTCTGGACGCGCGCGTTGTCTTTCAGCGCTTGATCGATGTGCGAAGTCACGTCTTCCTCGCCGAACAGCACCTTTTCGTCCTTGGTGACGGTGACCAAGAGCCGCGCATCTTTGACCGGCGTCTGCGCGGCGTGCACCTCGGGCAAATTGATGCGTAGCCCCGTGGTGAGCAGCGGCGCGGTGACCATGAACACGATCACCAGCACGAGCATCACGTCGACGAGCGGCGTGATGTTGATGTCACGAAACCCGCCGCCGCGACGGCTCCTGCGAGCGGGACTCATTCCCATGAATAACCCCGGCCGCGCGCGTCGCTGGGATCGGCGATCAGCGTTTCCACCCAGACCTCGGCGGAAGCGTTCAGTTCGTCCAGCAAATCCCCGATTTTCTTGTCGACGTAGTTGAAGCCAATGGTGGCTGGAATCGCCGCAACCAGGCCGAACGCCGTCGCGATCAAGGCTTCACCGATGGCGGGCGCGACCACGGGCAAAGAAGCGCTCTTCTCCACGCCGATGCGCAAGAAGGCGTCCATGATGCCCCAGACCGTGCCGAACAAGCCGATGAAGGGCGCTGCCGAGGCGATGCTCGACAGCGTAGGCATCAGCGCCATCGTGCGTTGTTGCTCGGTCGCGATGGCGCGCTTGGCGACGGCCATCAAAAGCTCGGAGGTGAGGTGCCGCTGATGGTGGCGCTTGGCGAGCTCCAGCACCACCCGCGCGCCCGGCGACGACTTGTGTTGAATCGCCAGGGCGATCAGATCCGAGGCGCGCTCGACGGAAGCGGATGCCTTTTCGAACGCACGATGCGTGCTCAGCAGGCGGCCGATCTGGGCGGACTTCAAGAACCAGATCAGCCAGACCAAGCAGGATGCGACGATCAGAATCAAGAGCACGCCCAAGACGACGCCTGACGCGCTCAGCATCAAACCGATCGGGTCGAGCGCTTTGGGATCGGCTGACAGCGCGACTAAGGCGTGGATCATGGCGTCTTACTTGCCCAACACCACGTCGACGCGGCGGTCCTTGGCCCACGACGACTCGTCGCTGCCAGTGGCGTCGAGCTTACCGCGCGAAGTCGTAGCGATTTTCGCCGCGGACAGACCCTGAGCCGCGATGCCAGTCTTTACGTTGTCGGCGCGGCGGCCACCGAGCACCATGTTGTATTCGTCGTCTCCGCGCGGATCGGCGTGACCGACCAAGCGCAGCTCGCGACCCTTGAGCGGGCCCGTGCTGAAGCAATCGGCGAGCTTCTTCAAGACGCTGCGATCTTGCGCGCGCACATTGGCGGAGTCGTAAGCGAAGAAGGCTTCGGTGTCGGTGATGCCGCAAGCTCTGCGGATCTCGTCCGAGATGTTGATTTGCGACTTGCTCGGGTCGTCACCGGGCTTCTCCAGCGCCTTCGGTTGCGCAGGCGGGGGTGGCGTTGCTGCAACACTGGTGGGAGCAGCCGGAGCTGGCGGCGGATCGGAGGCGCAGCCTGCGGCGAAAGCGGTAGAGAAGAGAACGATTGCTGCGGCGTACTTCATGACTAGCTCCTTAACGCACACCCCTTCTTGGGGCGGCGCCTTGTATACCTCGATTGGAAAGCTGCCGCGCACAAGAGCGCAGAACGGGGCAGGTGTGTCGCCAACGCGCCAGGCGCAGCATGTATTCCAATGTAGGCGATTCATCCATGGCCACGCGCAAAAGTCCTTTAGATATCTGTAGTTGCTGCCTTCAGCGCGTTGCCAGCAAATAGGCCAGCAGACCGACCGCGCCAAGTCCGAAGCAGCCGGCCAGAAGAACGCTGAAAGCGCGGCGGCCGGTGCGAACCACCGGCCTACGGGTGGCGTGCAATTGGGCGAGCGCCACGACCGCGATCGCGGACAAACGCTTCTCGGCCACGAGCGAGCGATCGCGGTCGCCCTTCATCCCGCGGTAGCGCGCGGCGGCTTCCGCCAGCTGGTCGGTAGTCTGGCAATATTCGAGGAACGCGCCGTGCACGCGTTCCTCCTCCCAGCGATCGAGGACGCTCTTCCAGAGTGCTTCGAAGGCGTCGTCGACCATGGCTCACAGCTTGAGTTCGCGGATCAGATGCTCGGTCAGGGCGAAGTAATCTCGCCGCTCGTAGCGCTCGTTCAAGATGTGAAAGTCGCGCCCGGTGAGTCCTACGCAACCAAAGCAGTACGTGCAGTTGCTGAGCGCGATCGAGCGCACCAAGTAAGAACTCGACGAACAATTCTCGCACTCGATGCAATGCTGACAGTTGTTCAGGCCGCGCGAGCCGCGACAGTGCAAGCTGTCACTGCATTGCACGCAGCGAACGCAGAAGTTGCAACGAATCAGGCGCTCGGAGTCAGCACAGAAAGTGCATGAATCGCAGGCCACGCAGCGCTCACAAGCCACGCAGGATTCATTTTCTCGGTCGCGGCCGATGCCCGCGATGAGCTTGCGGAATCGGGTCTCGAAGGTGCGCGCGCTGAGCTTCGTGTCTTTGGCCATGGGCAGTTGCCGAACTTCAAGTCCGAAGCACGCGGCGCAGCTCCGCAGCGCGCGTGCGCGTCTCGGCTTCCTCGGCGCCGTCTTCGAGGCGTTTCAAGCGTTGTTCGAACACGGGCAACTTGATCGGAGCTTGCTCGTCGAGCAACGCGGCGAGCACGCCGAGGGCGGCGCACACCTCGGCATCGTCCTTGTGCTCGAGCAGCTTCAACTGCACGAGCTGCTCCTCGGGAAACTGAAAGCCAGCCTTGCGATAGGCATTCGCGGCACGCGTGACGGCAGCAGGGCCTTCGCTATCGAGCAGGCGAGCGAGCAGGTGGCGGCGTTCGAGCTCGCTGTCATCCACGGTCACCGGAGTGGCGACGATGCGCGCGGAGCGCTTGCTCGCCACGGGCAGGGGTTCCGGTTCCGACGCTGGAGCGGGTTGCGACGGTACGGGGTCGATGCGAGACGCGGGCGGGGTCGAGCTTGCTGGACGGCGGGCCAGCATGACCTCCGGTAAAGGCGCTGCCGCGCGGCGGGCCGGACGGCGATGCTCGGCCTGGTCGGACTTGGGGTCCGTTCGCTTGCTTCGTCGGGACATGTGGAGTCGCGGACGCTGCTGGGACTAGCACGCCCGGCCCGCGGCTGGCGCTGAGAAATTCGGCGCTTTGGGGGCCCCGTTGGCTGCGGATTGGGGTGCGGAAATCCGGGCTGCGGAAATCGCCGGGGGCGTGCCGCTTCGGCGACAATCGGGCTATCGTGACCCGGCTTTGGCGCGGCACGTTCGGTGGCTTGGTGGCGTTCTCTTGGGAGCGGTGGCGACCTTCGCCTGTGCTTCTGGCGCGCCCAAGCCGCCCACGCGGGCGGCGCCGTCCACGTCGACTTCGCCGAGCGGTTTTCCCGATGGCGCGGGCGGCCGAGTTCGTTCGCACGTGCTCGACTTTCCCGTCGAATTCACGCTGCCGAACAAGGCGAGTTGGCGGCTCACCGAAGGGCCGAGCTGGCTGGTGGCCGAACACCGGTCGAGTTCGTCGCAGCTCGCCCTTCGCACGTGGCGCGCGGATCGCGTGCTTCGGCGCGCGGATTGCGAGGCTCAGGCGCGCCTCGGACGCAGCTCGATTCCGATCGTGCACGACGAAGCCGTCGTCGAGCGATACGCTCTTTTGGCCCCCGCGGACTTCGACAGCGAGCTCGTGGTGGGCGTCGAGCCGAGTGCCCTCGGCCTCGAAGGCTACGCGCTGGTGATCGGCGCGAGCGTCGGGCGTTGCTACGCAGCGGTCTTCACCACCCGGGTGAGTGGCCAAGGTGCAGAGCGCGAAGTGGCAGCGCGCCTGGGCCTGGTCGTGGACCGCGTTTTGAGCCACGTTCGTGTGCTGCGCGTGGAGGAACGCGCGCCGCGCCGACACCTCGTCGTGAGCCCAAAAGCCGCGAAGGAGTGAGCCCAACGGTCGTGAGGGAGTGACGCCTCCGAAACCTGCCAGCCTTCCCCACGCCATCATCGCGGCACGCAAGTTGGAGACGATGAATTCGAGGTTCGATGTCGTTGAAATCAGAAGCTGGCCGTTCCGTGCGACCGCGCGTCGTGGATGAAATCCCGAGACCGCGCGCGACGGATTTGGCCGTGCGTCTTGCCGAACAAGTGCGCCGTTTGCGCATTCAGGCCGGGCTGACCCAGGCCGAGCTGGCTGCTCGGGCGGGGGTCACGGTCGAGACGATTGCTCGGCTGGAACGAGTCCTGCGGGGCCGGCTCTCGGCGAACGCCAACCCGTCACTCGAGACCATGGAGCGCATCGGCACCGCGCTAGGGGTCGAGGTCTCGGAGTTGCTCTCTGCGCCCGGAAAACAGAAGCCCAAGGACGACCGGCTCGCGTCGGTGCTACGCGGCGTGAGCGCGGCTACCAAGCGACGCGTGATTCGTGTGGCCGAAGCGCTCGTGCGCGACGACCGTGCGGACATCAAGCCGGTGCCGCGCAGACGTTGACAATCGCGCGGACAGCAAGCAGCCGTTCGCGCAAAAGTCAGAAAGCGCGCGCGGCGCGCTGCAGCCGGTCACGCACTTTGGCGCTGAGCGGCCCCACGATCAAAAGGTTCAATGAGTCGCGGGTGAAGAGCCGAGCTGCGGCGCGCTTCACGTCCTCGAGGCTAGTGGCTTCGAGCAACGCTTGGCGTTCGCGCGGCGTGCGCGCCACACCGGTTAGCTCGCCGAGGCCATAGAAGCTGCTCAGCGCAGCCGGATCGTCGTCCTGTTCGGCCAGCTGCCAGACGAAGCGGCGCTTGGCTTTTTCGAGCTCGGCCTGGCTCGGGCCGTCGTCTCGCAGCGCGCGCAAGACGCCGAAGATCTCCTGCAATACGTCCTCACTGCGCTCGGGTGCGGCGTCGGCCGCGACGTCGAACAAACCCGAGTCCGCGTACGCCTCGTAGCTCGCCGACACGTCGTAGCAAAGGCCGCGTTCGTCGCACAATCGCTCGTACAGCCGCGTGGCCATGCCGTCGTCGAGCACGCGCAGCAAAAGCTCCGTCGCTGGCTCGTCCGCGTCGAGCTCACCCGGCGCACGAAAACCGACCCGCACCGAGGCTTGGCTGCCCGTGTATTTGACGTGCGAAAAGCGCAGCTCGGTTTGGGGGGCGGGCGCTACTGCCATTGGTTCCTTGCCGTTGGGCAAGGCTTTGAACACGTCCGCGATCTGCGCCAGCATCACTTCGGGATCGAATGGCCCGGCGACCGTGACCACGCTCGCCTCCGCTACGTAACGAGCGGCGTGGTGTCGGTGCAAGAGCGGGAGATCGAAGCTGTCGAGCGTGTGGAGCGAGCCTGTGATCGGAAAACCCAGCGGGTGATCGGGAAAAGCCAGCGCTCGTAGCAGGTGGTCGGCGTCCACCGAGCGCCCGGCTTCGTCGAGGCTCTCCAAAATTTCCTCGCGAACGATGCCTTTTTCCACGTCCAAGCCGCTGAAAATCGGCTGCAGCAGCACCTCGGCCAAGATCCGCACGAGCTCGCTCAGGTTCTCCGGCGGCGCGGCCAAGCTGATCGCGCCGTGATCGACGTAGGTCATCGCCGACAGTGCGCCACCGAGTGTCTCGAACGCGTGCGCTAGGGCGTGCGCCGAAGGGTAGCGCGCGGTTCCGCGATGCAGCATGTGCTCGAGGAAATGACTGATGCCGTTGTCAGCAGCGCTCTCGAAGCGCGAACCGATTCGGGTATGGATGTCGATCACGGAGCGCCGCACGTGCGGCATGCGCACGGCGCTCACGCGCAGGCCGTTGGCCAGTTTGGCTTCCAGCCGCGCGGGCTGAGTGTCGCGCTCCGATGCGCCTCGTGGGCCCTGAGCAGGGAAACTTCCCCCTTCGGGGATCGCGAAGCGAGTCACTCGTCGTCTCGGCTCGTCGATTTGGGCTCTTCCCCGAAGCGGGCGTCCACCTTCAGCTTGTCGCCGGCCTTCTTGCGCAAATCGGCGACGTAGTTGGCGAGCGCCTCGTTGGCTTTCGCGGCGCGCATCGGGCCGAGCAGCTCGGCCTTGTTCTTGTCGAAGTCCGCACGCGCCACGGCGTTCTTCTCCTTGAGCTGGATCACCACTGCGCCTTCGCTGGTCTGGATCGGGACCTGCCAGACGTCGTCCGGGTTCTTCAGCTCGAAGGCGCGTGCGGCCAGGGGCTCCCTCGGGGTCACTTGCGGCAACGGATTGCCCGAAGACGGGAAGGGCGCCGAGATTTCGACGCGTGGGCGATCGAGCGCGCTGAGCGCTGGCACTTCGGGTGCTTTGTTGTCGCCCGGCTTCTTGGCCGCTGCGGGCAACAGCGCGCCGAGCTGAGCGTCGAGCGCGTCTTCCAGTTTGGCACCGGCTTTGGTGCGTCGAATCAGCTCTTCGCTGAACGCCTTCACCTGCTCGTCGGCCGCGGCGTGGACATACAATTTGTGCGCGACGTAGCGTCGACCGGATGCTTCCAGCTTGGCGGCCTCGAGCTTGGCGTCGACCGCCAGCAAATGCATGCCGCGCGGTGTTTCGACGATGCCGGACAGCTCACCGGGCTTGAGTGCCGCGGCGGCCTTGCTCACTTCCTCGTTGCCCACGCCGTAGTTCGCGGTCACGCAGCCGAGCTCGCCGCCCATGATGGCGGTTTGTCCTTCGCTCAGCGAGCGCGCGACGCTGGCGAACGATTCGCCGCTGGTGATGCGCTTGCGGGCAAGGTCGAGCTTCTGGCGCAGTGCCGCGCGATCTTCGTCGTTCGCTCCCGGACCGACTTCGAGCACGATTTCACGTGTCGGCACGCAGCCGGCGGCAAAATTGCCTTTGTCCGTCTCCCAGGATGCGTCCACCAGGATCTTGTTCTCTGCCGCCCATTTGTCGATGGCGGCGGGGCTGACATCGAGCGTGTACTTGGCGAACCAATCGCGCGTCAGCACCGCGCTGCGGATCGTGACCGTGCTGCGCGCTTGCTCGTACAGGGCGAAGGCCTCGTTCTCGGACACGCGCACCGGCTCGCGGATCAGATCGCGCATGCGCGCCGCGATCAGCTCACGCTGCTGCATCTCTTTGAACTCTTTGGGCCCGCGATTGGCCAGCACGCGGATTTCGCGCTCGTACAGGGTGTAATCGAAGGGGTCGTCCGCGGTGCGCTTCACCCGCAGGTAGCGAACCATGGTATCGCCGCCGGGTTCACAGCCCCGGCCGTCTTCCCCGATCCGACACATGCCGAGCTGGGCGCTCAAGCCGAGCGCATCTTGTGCTGGCAACGAGACGTGGGCACGGCCGTTGAAGAGCTCGGCTTCGACGTCGCTTTCGCTGGCGCTAATGCCCAAGCGCTTGGCTTCGGTGACGAGCAGCTCTCGTTCGACCAGCCCGTCCAGCGTCTTCTTGTGCAAGTTGAGTTGCTTGGACGCGCCCGGGTTGATGTTCCGCATCACCAAGCCGTACGAAGCGTAGTACTCCTTGGGATCGACGCAGTCGCCCCTGAGCTCGAGCGCGCATTCCTTCTTCAAGCTGGCGGTAGGGCCGTTCCTGCCGGCGCGAAACTCCAGCGCGAAGACCAGGATGATCGAAAATGCGATGCCCCCGACCAGAACCTGGGAGAAACCGCCGCCTCGGAAGATACTCAGCATTTGTCCAAAATCTTTCGCTGCGAAGCAGCCTGCGAGCCTCGGGGCCGCACCCAGAAGGGCGCGGCAAATACCACGCTCCCCCCGGCGGGTCCATGCGCACGAGCCCCAGAATTGGTTGGGCCGCTTTAGCGACGCAACTCGGTTGGCGCGGTTTTTTCCAGGGAAAGCGCGTAGCGCAGCTCGGCAACCAGTTCGCCGTCGTTGGCCAGCACCTTTTCGAAGGCGACCTCGTGCCAAACGTCCAAAGTCTGGGAATCATCCCCGGGGTCGCGCACTTCGACGCTGTTGGCGCTGACTTCGCGGTAGCCGCGGCCGAGCGCATCATGGGCCAATTGGCGGGCACGGTCGAAAATCGCCGCCGTGGAATCATTGGGAAAGTCGCCACCTTGCGCGCGCACGATGAAACGCACGCAGGGGCTGTCCCCGAGCCGCGCGGCCACTCCGCTATCCATGATCAAGTTGTCCCGGACGCGGTCGGCTAGGACGATCTGATCACCGAGGGTTCGATAGACCTCGAAGCCTTCAGCGAGCAGGAGCTTTTTCAGCTCACTCGGGGTGGGTGGCGGCATATCTGCGCTAGCAGCTGGAAAAACACCCGGAACCGTACGCGGAACCGATGCCGAGCGTCAAGATGGACGAGGCAGTGCGCGGCGCCGCCCCCCGCCGGAATCGTTCCCGCCCGTTCTCCCTCGTGTCGCTCGCGTCGGACGCTTCTGCCTCGTGCTAAGCTCGCGAAATTCCGTGCGCGAAAAGCCACCTACCAATCCCGAATCAGAGGTGCGAGCGCCGCGTCGCCACGCGGGCGGCGCGCGCTTCGAGGCCTCGGAACGCGTGCTCATCCGCGGCCCTGGCTTCGAAACCCATGGTTGGACGCTGAACGTCAGTCGCGGGGGGATCCGCGCGATCGTCGAAGATCCGTTGGTTCAGGGGCTGGAATACCAGCTCACCGTGGGTGACGAGGAAACCGCCTTGCCGCGCCGCGCCAGCGTGGTTTGGCTGCAAGACGAGGCGGACGGTCAAATCGTCGGCCTCAAATATTTGGACGAGGACGCTTCCGTGCCTCCCAAGGACGGGTAGCCGGCCGCTCGAATGCCGTCAGCCGCGGAGCTACTGGGTCCAGATGGGCCCCTCGCCCGTCGCCTGCCCGCCTACGAAGTGCGTCCCGCTCAACTCGAGATGGCGCGCGCCGTCGAGAGCGCGCTGGCGGAGGAGCGCGTGCTGATTTGCGAAGCCGGTACGGGCACGGGTAAGAGCCTCGCCTACCTGGTGCCGGCCTTGCTCAGCGGCAAGAAGGTGATCGTCTCGACCGCCACGCGCGCCTTGCAAGAGCAAATCTTCTGGAAAGACCTGCCACTGATCGAGCGTGCGCTGGGCGTGCCAGTACGCGCGGCGTTGATGAAGGGCATCTCGAACTATTTGTGTCGTCGCCGCTTGGCCGAATTTCGCGCCAACGAAGAGAGTCTGCGGCCCCGCCACGCACGCTCGCTCGGCATGCTGGACGACTGGCTGAACGAAACCGAGTCCGGGGATTTGGCGGAGCTCGTGGGCATTCGCGAGGACGACCCGCTGCGTCGTGAAGTGAACTCTTCCAGCGAAACCCGGCTTGGCGCTGGCTGCGCGTACTTCAACGAGTGCTTCGTCACACGTATGCGGCGCGAGGCGGAATCGGCGCAGTTGGTGGTCGTCAATCATCACCTCTTTTTCGCTGATTTGGCCCTGCGCGGACCGCACCCGGCCCGCGTCATCCCCGACTACGACGCGGTGATCTTCGACGAGGCGCATCAGCTCGAAGACATCGCCACGGATTTCTTCGGCATGCGTGTGTCGCGCACGCGGATCGAGCGGCTCCTGGGCGATGCCGAGCGGGCGATGACGCTCGGCGGCGCGGGGGATCCGCTGTTCGCCGCGGGGTCGAAGTCGCCCACTCTAGCCAATGCGCGTGTCGCGGCCGAAGCCCTGTGGACGGAGCTCGGGCGTAAGGGTCACGGTGAAGAAGCGCGTTTCACGTTGGAGCGTGACGCCTGGGTGGGTTCGCTGGAGGAGCGCTATCACGCCCTCGACAACGCGCTGGAGGCCGTCGGCTCCGCGGCGGATGCAGCAGCTGGGCGCAGCTCGCTCGCTCCGGCGGGGGCCAAGCGCTTGCCCGGCGCTGCGCTCGAGGCGCTCAGGGCCGTCCCCGGTCGGGCCGAGCTTTTGCGCGAAGATTTAGCGGCCATCGTCGCCGGTGCGCCCGGGCGAATCACTTGGTTCGACATGGGCGGGCGCTCCGCCTCGCTCAGCTCCACGCCCGTGGATCTGTCGCATGTATTTCGCGCGCGCATTTTCGAGAGCGTGCCCTCGGTCGTGTTGACCAGCGCGACCTTGTCGATCGCGCCCTCGAAGAGCAACCCCGACGCGAGTCCGTTCGCATTTTTTCGCTCGCGTATCGGGCTCAGCGGGGATGCGCTGCCCGTGACCGAGCTCGTACTCGACTCGCCCTTCGATTTCGCGCAGAACGCGCTGCTCTACACGCCCAAGGATTTACCTGCGCCCGGTCACCCGGCGTTCGTCGCCAGCGCGGGTGAGCGCATCGCAGAGTTGATTGAAATTACCCAAGGGGGTTGTTTCGTACTCACGACTTCACTGCGTTCGATGAACGCGCTGTACGCGATGCTGTCCAAGCGGCTGCCTGGGCGGCGCGTGTTCGTGCAGGGCGCTGCGCCTAAAGCGGCTCTGATCAGCGCGTTTCGTGCCGCCGGCGACGCCGTGCTCGTGGCCACGATGAGCTTTTGGGAAGGCGTCGATGTGCCTGGCCGAGCCCTGCGGCTAGTGGTGTTGGAGAAGATCCCGTTTTTGGTGCCGAGTGATCCGGTCGTGCAAGCGCGCTCGCAGGAGCTCGAGCGTGCTGGCGAAAATCCGTTCATGCGCTTACACGTACCGGCCGCGGCGATCACGCTCAAGCAAGGCTTTGGTCGCTTGATCCGCACGCGCGAGGACGCGGGCATCGTTGCGCTGCTCGATCCGCGCGTGCATCAGAAAGGCTACGGCCAGCGCTTGTTGGCCGCGCTCCCGCCCGCCGGGCGCACCGCGGAGTTGTCCGCGGTGCGAAGCTTCTGGGAGCGGGTTCCGGCGATCACTCGCGGCGCGAGCTAGCGCTTCTTCTTCGCAGCGGGCTTGCCGGGCTTCGTTCCCGCCTTGGCTGCTTTGGGAGCAGCTTTCGCGGCGGGTTTGGCCGGGGCTTTCGGCGTGGGCTTGGCGGCTTTCGGCGTGGGCTTGGCGGCTTTCGGCGTGGGCTTGGCGGCTTTCGGCGTGGGCTGTGCGGCTTTCGGCGTGGGCGTGGTGGCGTT
>Ga0247783_1000124_pt1 | contig 22643 bp, 16 predicted proteins | sample UWRJL064202C5_FD_179911 | JGI IMG/M metagenome (GOLD analysis project Ga0247783, IMG submission 179911) | Plant litter microbial communities from Arlington Agricultural Research Station in Wisconsin, United States - UWRJ-L064-202C-5 | ecosystem: Environmental > Terrestrial > Plant litter >...
CCGGCACTTCTTCGTGCATGACTTCCAAGATACCCATGCGGGTCCACAGTTCTTCGATGGCGAGCAACTGCCAGCGCTTCAACAGATGCCGCGCGCCAGGATCGGGCAGATTGGGATCGGTCAGCCGCGCGTCGCTCAGCGTCTTGCGCCAGTTGCGCATGCGCTGGACAAGGGTCTTGAACGGCGCGAGCGGCTTGTTCTTGACGTTCAACTTGCCCCACACCTTCGGGTCGCTTGTCCCGCTGGTGGACGCCCGCGCCGCCGCGACCGAGCCGAAAAGCGCCTCGTCCCGATAGCCGTTGATCACATGCTCAAGCGCGGCAAAGATATTCAGGCGCTCCGCATCCTTGGGGAACGTGTTGCGCAAGCGCTCGCCATTGTTGGACAGATAAGCCTCATCCGGCATGACAACGCCGCGCGGGTCGATGCCCTGCATCGTCATGGTCTGCGCGAGATACGCCTCCATGGTGCGCGCGAAAAGTTCTTCCTCTTTGAGCCAGTAGGGGTCGCCCATGTTTTCGGCCCCCTGGACGAATTTGCTTTTGCCGATATTGAGGCCCGGGATTTCTTGTCCCGTCCCCATGGCGTCCAGGATGTTTTGCGCGTTTTTCGCGCCAGGGGTCGGGCTCCCCGCCTTGTTCACTTCCGCCGCCTTGATTTGCAAGGCGATCTTGGTCGCGGCGATTTCGCCATGATCGTGGAACATCGTGTTGAGCAAGTGCCCGATGCGCTGCGCCAGCGGATCGTTGGCGCTAAACGTCCCGAGGCGTCCGAGCTTGGTCGAAAGAAAATGCGCGTTCTTGTTGTTGGTGATGTAGTCGGCAATGGCATGGTCGAAGGCGTGGCCCCACTCATGGCCGAAGACATTGCTGCGGCCCCGGACGGTGATCGTGCGGGTGCCCGGGTGGTAAGTGCCGTAACCCGTCGAGCGCGATGTCAGCGGCTCCAGCACAAGATCGACCTTGCCGCCGAGGCTCGCCATTTCGACCGGGAATTGCAGCGCGTACATCATATTTTGCGCGACGTGATGCAGCTCTAGCAGCACGTTGCGCGCGTCGAACTTGGTGCGGTCGCCCACCACTGTCACGTCCCGGAAACCAAACGTCTCCTTGACTTGATTGCGCAGCACTTCGATCTGCGTCTCAATGCCCTGGTTCACAATGCGATTGGCGTAGTCCAAGGCGTCCGCGTGGTTCATGCCGAGATTGTGTTCGGCGTGTTCGACAAAAGCGTCCCGGACATTGGGCGTGAAACGCTGGAATTTGTAATCGTCAAAAGTCCTTTGCTCCGCGTCATGCCTGGGCGGGTTGAGATCGACAGGCCGCGCCTTGCGCTTGCGCTTGGCGAGCAATTCGCGCCGGGCGTTGACGCGGTTCGCCAACTGTCCCGGGCTTGCGCCCGACTGCTGGAGCTTGGTGATCTGATCGTTAGCTTTGTCGAGAAGCGCCTGGTCTTCGGCGGCCAGGGGCTCAAACTCTTCTTCCGGCGTCTCTTGACCCGCGACATCTTCTTTGGGTTCACCCGCCTTGTCGAACAAGGCTTCCTGTGTGCCGCTGCGGATTTGCTTGAGGATATGCGCCGGGTTGGGCTTGTCCGGTTCAAACCCGATAAAGGTTTCCTGCGGTGTGAAATTGTGGGCGGCTTGCAAATAGTCATGCAAAATGCCGGTCAGCCCCTTGGCGCTGTTCAAGCGCGTCATGCTGTCATTGTAGAAGCTGCGGTAAAGCTGTTCCGTCACCGCTTCGATAGGACCGCGATCAAGGTCAAGCTGGTTGACCATGTCGCTGGGCGTGATCTTGCCGCCGCTCTCCCTCTGCTGGCGCACCATGTCGAGCGCCTGGGTAAGCTGCTTGGTTATGTCGAACTCTGCCGGGATTTCGTCCGCCGCGATCCGGGCTTTCATCTTGGCCCATTGCGGCGCGACATCGGCCAGGGAATTGGTGATGCCGCGCGTGTCGTCGTTCGGGTCTTCCAGGGCGCGCTTGAGCATGTCGTCATGCCCGTAGGCTTTGGCGAGCATCGCGCCTTTCAAGCGCTGTTGTCCCACCTTGGACAAGCCCGTCCCGTCTTCGTTGATCACCGCCGCGCGCTCGGTTTCCGGGAGCGTCTGGAGCCAGGCGCGTTCTGACCGGGGATCGCCGGGGACATAGCGGGACATCATGTCGTCATTGATATTGGCCGCATCGACTTTCGCTTGTTCGACGGCGCTCATCGACATGGCGCGCGAGACGTTGCTGTCCCGGGCAAGTTTGATTTCGGCTTCGGGCGTCATTTGTCCCGTGCGGCGGACCAGGACAGGATTTGTCACCCCCGGCGGGATTTCGTGCCCGGCGTCTTTGATCGCCTGGACATAGCCTTGATATTTGTCGGGATGCTTTTCCGCTGCTGCCTTGATCGCGGCGAAGCGCCCGTTGCCCGCCAGGACTGTTCCGTCTGCATTGACGATAGGCGCACCGCGCTCCGCGACATCGCTTTCCATAAGGTGACGCGGATCGAGGTTGCCCGCGATCTTGCCGATCTGCGCGGCGGACGCGGCGCTTGTCTCCCGGTTGCGCGGCTGGCGCGGATCGCCAATTGCCGGGTGCGAAAGCTGAGACGCATCGACGACTTCGTAGGTGACGGGATGAGTTTCGCCGGTCGAAGCCAGCACCGCGCCGGTTTTCTTTGTCCCAGGCACTTGTCCCGGCGCTGGCGCTGCTGGCGCTACGGCGGCGGGCTCGTCCTGGACGCCGACGAACGCGGCCTTGGGTTGTTCTCCTGCTGAAACATCTCCATCTGTGTTGGCCGCTTCGGGGGGTAGTGGAACGCTAGATGCTCCACCAAGTCCGATATTCCCAGCCTGATCGCCAGGGAGCCCGGCAATGTCCGGTTGTCCTCCAGGTCTAACAGTTGTTCCAGCGCCTTTGCTTGAAATTGGAGCTTCTGGAGTGACGGGGGCATTGGCTGCTGTGGAAACAGGTCCATTGGGTTGCTCCTGTGCGGCGGGCTGCGGTTCGGGTTGCGGCTGCGGCTCTGGCTGCGGTTCGGGCTGCGGCTGCGCCTCGGTGCGCCCGCGCTCGCGAATACCAAGGCCGCCCATTTTGCCGGGATGATTTTCGATCTCGAAAATCTGGTCCGGGGACTGTTGCTGCATTTTCAGGATAGTGCGCGCGACCGCGACGTGATCCTTCTCGCCAAAGCGCAGCGGACCGCCCTGGTCGGACATAACGAAGCCGCGATCATCGACATGGAAACGCCCGTCCGCGTCTTGTCCCTTGGGCGTGGCGCTATGGAGATCGTCATTGTCGCGCGGTTGCCGCCAAGACGGCTGCTCCTGCGTTCGCTGCTGGTTGCGCTGAAAGAAGTTGCGAAGGACTTCCGCTTCGGTGGCGGCGCGCTTCACGCCGCGCAGCGCGGCATGCCCGCCGCCGAGCGCCAGGCCCGCGACAACGTCTTGTCCCACACCGCGCAGCAACTCCTCGCCGCTCGGCAATTTGTCCCCGGTGACAAGCGGGACGCCGATGCGGGTCGCCGTGCCGACTGCGGGCATAACTGGGAAAGCCGTGAACAGCATCTTGGCGACGGCGTTCTTGAACGGCGCATAGGCGAAGGCCGGGGCGCTGAGCCCGGCGATCCCGCCTTCGGTGGCCGCGCGTTTCCACGCATAGTCCACGGCCTCCTCGTGGCTCATGCCCTGCGCGCGTCCCGCTTTGTAGCCTGGGACAAGGCCCTGCGCGGTGCCGACAACGGTCATTGCCGCGCCGCCGCCGAGCATGGGACCGACTGGCCCGGCTTCCGGCAACAGTGCTCCGCCCGCCGCTGCGCCCGCGACGCCCGCCGTCAGCATCGGATAAGAATGCCCCATGCCATAGGCGACTTCGCCCATGAAACTACGCGGCTCAGGCTCTACGGACATCGGCTGATCGGTAAAGGCTTGGCCGCGCACAACCTGACCGCCTTCGCGTGTCCCCGCTGCAATGCCATGCCCGAGCATCTGAGGGACTTCCTCCATCGAATACCAGGGAATGTCGGGACGCCACGGCCTCGGCGCGGGGTCGGCGGCGCGATTGGGATCGGCAAAGTCATTCGGGACCAACGTCGCGAGATCGGGCGTCTTCGGGATCGGGGACGGAAGGTTCGTTGCGGACAGGGTCGGCGGCGGCTCGGGCGGGAGATTTCTCTCGTCCCAAAACTCGGGAAGCTGGTTTTGCGGGACATCGCCCAGCGGGGAAAGAAATATCCCGCTGGGCTTCAACGTGGGCGCGGCTTCCTCTTGTCCCAGGACAATGCCGCTCGGGACAAGGGTGGGTTGCGCCGGTTGCGGCTGCTGCGCGACGAAGACATCCGAGACAGGACTTCCGTCCGGGTTCTCATAGTTGGGCGTGTCGGCCCATTCATCGTTGACCGGGACCGGCGCGGCCATAGGCGCAGCCACAGCTTGCGCGCCGCCCATGAACGGCTTGCCGGTGATGTACTCCACATAATCCCGGGTTTCTTTCGGCGCGTTCGCGAGGCCCTGTCTCTCGACGTTCCCCATGCCCCAGTTGAATTTAGCCGCCGCACCCGCGTAGTCCTGGGCGGCCCCGAGCCGCCGCATATATTTCGCCCCGGCAAAGATCGACTGTTTCGCGTCAAACGGATCGATGCCGTATTCCGCCGCCGTCGCGGGCATGAATTGCATGATGCCTTGCGCGCCCTTTGGCGAAACTGCGCGAGGGTTCAAATTGCTTTCACGCACCCCCTGACGGCGATACTGGACAGGATCGATGCCCTCTTGCTCCGCTGCCTGTCTAAACCATTCGTCATACTCGCTGCCGGGCGCGGACGCAGAACCGCCGCTGCCAAGGATGATACCGGACGGGACAAGACCGGGGTTGCTCATCTAATCGTGGTGCTCCCTTGTCCCGTGGGGGTCATCGGCTGGCCGAACAAACTGGAAAGCGGTGTCGGGTTGAGCCCGCCCGAAACTGGCGCGTGCTGCAATCCTGTCGGCGGCGGGACCGGAGCCGCCATGCCGGGAGCCGTGTTGAAGCCCATGCCCGCGCTTGCGCCAAAAGGCGCAGTCAGCCCGCCGTAGAAAGTTGTCCCGGGATAGATAGCGCGCGGGTCGTTCTTCATCGCGCGCCCGCCGCTGCTTCGCGTTGCTTGCGGATCAAGTCCTGTTTCTCTTTCGCATTCAGCGGCACCGCCACGCCGTTATGCACAATCATGGGCGGGCCGCCGTTCTGGTCGAAGTGGATTTCGCCTTCGCGCGGGTTCTGCACCTGGACGCCCGCGCTTGTGCTCGTCGTTGGCGGCGGCGCGGTCGGCCCGCCGGTCGGGTTGATCGTGCCGGGCTTGTTGAACACGGTCGTCCCAAGCTCCTCTTTCAAAGGATAAGGCTTGAGCAAATCAATTTTGAAAGCGGGAATATCCCTGCCCGCATCATCCTTTTTGCCGCTGCCGACAAGCGCGGGGTCTGTCCCTTTCAGCGGTCGTCCGAATGTCCTCCAAAGGGGGATACCAATGTCGGCACCGCCGCGCTGCCGTTTTGCCGTCACCTTGTCCGGGGTGTCGAGATAACCGTCTTTCTGCAACGACGCCATGGCGCGCTTTTGCGCTTCGCCAAAGTTTTTCTGATTGACGCGCAGCTTGGGGTCCCGGTTGAACTCTTCCAGGGCGCGCTCGTTCACCGCCGCTTTTGCTTCCGGCGAAAGCTGCGAGACTTCCGTGCGCGGGTCGTCAAGCAAAAAGCCCTCGCTTTCCTTAACCGGGTACATTTCTTGTGTTGCTCTTTCGAGCAGTTGATCGCGCCGCCCGGACCCTTTTTCCGCGTCTGACGTGCCGGGCCCTGTGACATGGAAATCCGCCTCGGCGGGCTGGCGATGCGTTCTGATCGCTTCCGCCCGGGTGACAACTTCCGTCTCATTGGGATTAAGTGACCCGTCCGGGTTTACTTTGTGGACGGTTGTCGGCGTGAGATTGTGCTGTGTGATCATGCCCGCCGTGTTCGCATCAACGGCGCGATAATCCCTGTAGTTTTTGTACCATTCATTTTGCGGGACCGAAGTAAGCACGTCCTGCGGGTTAATGACCTGGCGCGGCGTCTGGTCGAACTGCCGCGCGTTCTCCCTGATCTGCCCGCCCGTGACCATGGCTTGCTGCGCCAGTGTCGTATCAGACGAAAGCATTTCGCCCCGGCCATACGAGGCCAGCCACGCCACGGCGGTAGGCCGGTCGATGAGGCCGTACTGTTGCGCTTCATTGATGCCCGCCGCGATGCGAGACGCCAGCGCGTCGCCTGTCAGTCCTTGGCTGACCAAGTTCTGCACAAAACTGTTCATGTCGGGCGGCTGCATGCGCGAGCCGTTGGGCTGCGCCAAAACCGTCTGAATAGCGCCGCCATCGGGCCGCGCGGTCGCGGCCTGATCCAGCGGCGACGGAACAGGGCTGTCTATGTCGGGGTTGTACGGCACGGGCGGAGGAGCGCCGGGCATGCCGCTCGTCACCACATTTGCCATCGCGCCCGGTTGTCCCGGGACAACGCCCACACCGGACTTCTGCATCGGCCACGGGCCGGGCGGGACATTCAAGCCGCCCGTGCTCGGGCTAGGTCCGCTAACCTGGGGCGCGGGGCCTTCTCCCCAAATATGGAGACTGGGCCCGCGCCGCATTGCGTCCAGCTTGATTTGCTGCTCCTCGCTTTTCAGCCGCTCATTGCGCTGTTGCGCGCCCATGAGCCCCGCCTGTGCGATCTTGGACGGATCGGGAAAGAGCATCGAGCCGAGCGCGTTAAGCCCCTGGTCCCATGACGTGCCTGTGTTGAACTGAGGCATGGTCTTTGTCCTTATGCCGGAAGAGGAGGACCGAGCGAGCCGCCCGGTTTCAGGAAGCCGGGAAGCGGGCCATACTGCCCCGCGCCCTGCATCAAAGTGCTGCCGATGCCGCTGTAAATTCCAGCTATGGCCGCCTTATAGGCTGCGTCGGCTTGCGCTTGCGCCGAGACATTGCCCGCCGTGGTGGTTCTGTTGGCCTGGACAAGGTCCGCGATGTCCGTCGAATTTTTATATTGCAGCCCGGCGATACCTAGCGCATTTGCGCCGCGTTGGTCCGCGACATCCATCGACGCCTCACCAAAGCGTCCCGCGTTGTCCCACGCGACTTCTGACGGCGCGAGCAATGTCGGCGCGCTATCCTGGAATAGCTTCGACGCCACCTGGGCGGGCATGATGCCGGTCTGGCTTTCCTGGACGGCATTCCCCACCAAGTTCATCGGCGCGGCGTAGCTGTTCACTTTCGCCGCCAAGCTGCCGAATTTGCGAATGGTCGCCGCGCTTTCCGCCGCCCGCCGCTTGAGCGCGGCCTTGGTATAAGGATCGTCGCCCGTGCCGCCCGGCTGATCGGCACCGCTGAGCGGCGCAAGGTTCGACGCGTCGAGCAGCGTGGCCGCTTGATCCTGCCAGTCCTGTTGCGACTGCGCCAAATTCGCGCCGCTTGTCCTGTCCATAAGCTGATCAGCCGAGGCGAAGCCGATGCTGCGCAAATACTCCTGTTGCGCATTCAGCCCGCCAAGGACTTTTTCCCGGCCTTCGAGTGCCCCGCGCTGGCTCGTTCGCATCGCCTCCGCGATGCGGCCTTTGTCTTCCAGCATCCCGGTTTGCGCCGCAACCTCGCCCGTGGTTTGCGCATCGGTTGCCGCCATGCGGGCGGTGAAGCCCTGGTTTTGCGCCCGGGTCTTTTCTTCGTTTTCCCGGGCAATAGCTTCGGCGGCGGCCTTCGCCGCCTTCGCGCTTTTCGACGCGCCGAAGATCGACAAGCCTAGCCCGGCACCGCCGAGCCCGAGCGCAATTGCGAGTGGAAGGACCATGATTTTATCCCCTACCGAGTAACGCTGGTCGATCTTGACGAGCCGGGATTTGTCCCGTTCACGCCGCCATAATAGTAGGCAAGCGAGTTCTGGTTATTCACGCCGCTCATATATCCGCCCGCGCCGCCAAGAAGTCCGGTGAACACGTTCCCCATGGGGCTGACGGTCGGCACCGCTTTGAGACTGGCGGCGACATCATTCGCGCCGGTCGCGATCCCGGAGATCGTCCGGTTCTGCAAATCGAGAGCGTTGTTCACGTCGCCAATGGTCCCGGTTTCAATCGGCGGGGCTATCGCTTGCGCCTCCGCGACTTGTCCCAACAAGCCTTTCTTGGCGGCCCCGATATTGGCCCTGAGTGTCGCCGCGCCCGACTGGGCCTTGCCGGTTTCATCGACAATCGCCTTGCCCTGCGCTTCATCGAGAATGCCGGTCTGGTTGGCAAGCTCCTGGCTGTCGGACAAGCCCTGGCGGGCCAAGCCGAACAGCATGCCCTTGTTCGCGAGCCCGCGATTATAGCCGAGTTCGTTCCCGGCTTGCGCCATCCAGTCCCGGACATACTGACTGAAATAGTCGTCGGTGAAGCCGCCGAAGGCTTCATTGATCCGCGTGCTGGCGTCCCCAAGCGCGGAGGTTTGTCCCCGCATATAGACATTGCGCCGCTCCGCCTGTTCGTCGGACTTTCGCTGGATGTCGTCCCGGATCGCTTTTGTCTCGGCAAGCTGCCGTTCGTTGAAAGCATTGCCCTGCGCCGCGATCTCTTTCGCGGCGGCAATCTGCCGGTCGGCAATTTGGTTTTGCGAATATTGCTGATAGTCCCCGGTCGTGGTGATGCCCCGGTCAATGGCGTCTTGCGGCAAGCCCGGATCGGCAATCACAAGATAGCCGTCGCTGCGCTGGTAGGCTTGCTTATGGTTCGCCGCCGCCATGCGCAAAATGCTGTCACGGTTTGCGATTTGTCCCGGCGTCAATCCGCTCGTGGCCGTCAGCGCGTTCGGCGCTTGCGGCGGCGCTGCGTTGTTCGCGGCCATGGGATCGGCAAAAAGCGAGCCCGGAGCGAGGGTCTGCTTAGCCGCCTGTTCCGAATAATATTGTCCTGCGCCCATTAGCTAGGCCCTCCCTTGGTAAAGCCTTCTTCGATGTTGATATGCACGGCGGCGAGGAATGCGGGCCCCGCCGCTTGATTGATCAGGCGCACGGCAATATGCGAGCCCTTCCCCGCGACCGGAATTGTTTGCAGCCCATAGGTGTTGTCCTGGACGTTGGCGATCAGCTCGAAAAGATCGGTGCGGTTCGGCAACAAGCCGATTTCAATCGACCAGGGCCCGATACACATCACGTCCACGGCGCTGATGCGTTTGGCGATAGTGGAGCCGGTCGCCATCATGTGCGGCGTGACAAGCGTCACTTTGCTGTTGTCGTAGGTCTTGCCGTCCACGCCACCATAGAGACGGACATTGCCGTTCTCATCGAGGCAATAAACGCGATCCGCCACCGTGAACAGGTTTTCGATTTCATAGGGCAACGGGAAGGTTGACCAGGCTGTGATCTGCGCGGCGGGATAGTAGGACAAGACATAGACCGTCTTATCGACATGCAACCAATAGCGTCCATGGACCGGCTGCACCACGCCTAGCGCGATACGCGCCGATGCCGGGAAGTCACGAATATGCGCGATCAGGATCGGGTCAATGGCGGAGCCCACGTCCGACACCGCCGCCGCAAGATTGATGTTCATCGCCTTGAGGCTGCGCACGCCGCTGTGCGCCAGAAAGAGCACGTCGCCCGTCCCGAATTGCAGCATGCTATGCGGCGCGATGCAGCCCGAGCGCAGCATTTGTCCCAGTTCGTCCAGCGTGGGATTGGGATCGAGCGACCAAACCTGGGTCAGCAGCGGCGCGCTGATCGCCATGTCATTGTAATAGACCTCCATGGATTGCAGGTCTTCGCCCTCCGGGTCATTGATCGCCATGTTGATGAAGCCCGCGCCGGGATTGGTGGTGGACGCGGGATCATTGATCGCGGGATTGTTGACACCAGAGAAGCGCAACCGCTTGCCGTCGATGCGGTACATCTTGCCTTTGTAGGTACGGGCAAAAGTGCCGTGCGAATTACTGGCGTCCACTTCCAGGACGAGAATGTCCTTGTACCAGCAATAAGTGACGCCCGAGACGCCCTGCCCGCAGACAAAGAAATTTCCGTCGAAGGCTTCAACATCGAGGATTTTCACAATCTGTTCCGGCGCTGCGGCGAGCGCATGCGTCACGATAGGATGCGGGCAACCCATATTGTTGACGACCGGAGCCGCGCCCACGCCGAAAAAGTGCAGCTTGCCCGCCTGGCCGAAAGCATAAGGCGGCGGCGTCGTGTTCATGGGGACTGTGGCGACCGTCACAAGCGCCATGCGCTTTTCGATCTCGCCGCCCGCATTGACGAAAGCATTTTCCAGCACGCGCAAAGTCCCGCCCGGCGCGGTCAGCGGCGTCTTGCGGACATCGAGCCCGCCTTTGAAATCATTGACCGAGAAGACCTTGGACAAGGCGGCCCCCTAGCTGCCGGGGCCGTTGCCATATCCCGGGGGGATATAGTCAAGCCCAAGCGTGCCATAGCCGACACCCCGAGATTGCGCATCACCGCCGCCCGCGCCAATCGCGACCGGAGCCCGCTTGTGCGAGAAGCGCCGCACACGATGCCGACGCATCGCCTCCTGCGCTTTCTGCAATTTGAGCCCGGCGTCTTTGGCGTTGTCCCGCTGGAGGATTTCCACCGCGCTAAACAGGACAATGAGATTGGGCGGCAACGTCGAGAGATCGGCGTCGTTGACCATTTTCTTGACGGTCTTTGTCCCGCGCAAGCGCAGCTTGGCGTTTGCCGCCGCCGCACTGGCGTCCGGGACGGGCCAGACTTCAAATGTGTTGTCGTCGGCGTGGTGCATCCAGCGCCGCGTCGGCCAAGACTTGAAACCGTTGTCGCTATTCCACAAGACGAACTGCGCCGGGCCGATGCCATAGGCGAGTTCGGCATAGACCGTGTTGATCAGTACCCAAATCTTGTTGATGTCATCGAACGCCAAATCTGCCGGATACGCATAATAGCGCTGGCCGTTAGCGAGATTGACATCGCGATCAACAATGAGGTCAGGCCAGTCGTAATCCCGATATAGATCAAGCTGGGTACGATTGAGATAATAGAGAAGCGTTTCACGGTCATTCAAGCCATGGGCGACATTGGTCGAATGCCCGACTTCCGCCCGCAAGTCGGTCAGCATATCGCGAAGCTGCAACTGCTCAGCCATGGACTACCCTTTCGGACGGTCGTGCTCGTTCTCGCCATGCTTTTTCTGACGGCCCGCGACATCAGGAAGATGCGACGGCGTCGGTCGAGCCTGGCGCGCTTGTCCCTTGAAGCTTGTCCTGCCCTGCGGTTGGTCCTGGACGCGGGGACGGGGGGACAACAGGCTTTCATCGACACCCGGGTCTTCGTCGTCTTCGTCGAAAGGCTTGGGATTGTCGAAGCCGGGCATGTCGTCGCCCTCGTCCGCCGCAGGATCGGCAAGCGTGTACTGATCAAGCGGGCGCAAGATGGGGTCGGGGCTATCAGGAAGCGTCGGCCCCGGTTTATGCACCGGAAGGGTGCAGACCGGGACCGAACGATCCATCGTGGGAAGGCGTGGCCGGTTGCCCGGAAACACCTTTGCCACTTCTTCCGCCTGATAGATTACCCGCAGCCGCGTAAGCGCTTCTTCCTGGGACATCTCGCATGTGCCGATGACATGAACGTCCGTCACCGCATCCTCGCCGTGCAGGAATTGAATAACCATCAACTCCGGGAACAGGATCGGATTGTTGCGGCCTCGGACGACGACATTGTCATTGTCGCCGCCGAGGGCCACTGAGCATCTGAGAAGTTGGAATTGCGCCATAGCGATCTCCGGGGGTTAGGTGATTTGCACAACAAGCGAAGAGTTCACTTGCTGCGCAACGATCTGCCCCGTGTGCGTCATGCTCTTGTACATGACGAACTGATTGTAGGGCCGCGCAGGGGTGAACTTGTGATCCCACTCGCCGTCCATCTTCATCAGATAGATATGGCGAGGGTCCCACCAATAGCCGTACTTGGCTTTTCCAAGACCATCGAGCGTCGGGTCGTACTCGATCATCGTGTTGCCGAATTTCAGTTGTCCCATTTTGCCGTCCTGGGACCCTGTGAAGCCGGTCATCGAGTAGTTGCCGTTCGCCCGGATTTCAACTTCGAGCGCGCTGATGAAATCGGACCCTGCCAAGAACTTGGTGGGCCGACCGCCGAAACGGATCAACTGGCGATATTCCTGTTGCAAGAACTGGAACAGCGCGCCGCCGTTTGCGACGTTGGACGTGACCGCCCCGCGCCCGCCCGCAAGCCCATAGGCCACGGTCGCCGCGCGGTTCTGCCACCAGGGATTTGCCAAGCGGCCAAGACCGCCGAGCGTCCCGGCGTTCGGGACATCGACGATGATGGACGCAAGACCGGCCAGTGCTTTCGGATCGGCCACGCCGTCGCCCCAACACAGGGCATTCATGGAGCGGGCGTACATCTCCCCGAAATCCTCAAGCTTGTCTTCGAGGAGATCGACCAGGACCGTGACTTCGCGGTCGCTATGGTTGGACGTGCCGTCGCCGTTCCCGGCGCTATCGGTCACGCTGATGCCATCGATTTTCAATTCGGTGTGCGTCAGCGTCAGGCCGATGTGATGTTCACGCCACGGATAATTCACACGCTGAATATTTGCGGGCGTGTAGAAATTCACCGCGTCGTTATGGGTGTAACCGACGACATGATCATTCACGCCGCCCGAGCCATAGTTGCCTTTGACCGCGAGCGAAATGTTGCCTTTGCCGCCGGGGAAGGATTTTGCCGAGCCTTCAAAGAAACGAAGGAGCGGCTTGGCCTGGATCGACTGCTTAAAGGTGTCGCCTTTGTTGTAGTAAAAATCCAACGACGCATTCGCGATGTTGGCGATTTCTCCTGCTGTGAAAGCCATTGTCTTGTCTTCCCAAGATCAGCGGCTTGCGTTCCCCGCGAGCGCCATGAGCGCCGCTTCCTTCATGGTTTTGGGGACGCGCGAAGCCGAAACGGTTGAACCCTGGCTGCCGGATGGGACCGCGCGTGTGGGCTTGGGCGCGGGTCGAATGCGCGCAAGCTCTTTCGTGGCCTCATTGTAGGCGTCTTGGATCAGGGACACCGCTTCGTTCACATCACGCGGGGGACCGCGCTCTTGCAGAAGGGCCTGAGCAAATCGCTTAACGGCAACCGCCTTGTTCTGATAATCGGGGTCCCGTGCGCGCGTGTTCGCTTCCCAGGTGTTCACCGCCGTCTGGACTTGAACGAGCGTCTGCTGCTGCGTCTGCTGCTGCATCTGCTGCGTCTGTTCGGTCAAGCGATGCTCGGCATGACCGGCGCGGAAGCGCGTGCGGGACATTTCCGCTGCGGCTTCGGTGCTGATCAAACCCTGATCGACTTGCGCTTGCAGGTCCTTCGGGATGCGCAAACCCAACGCTTCCTGCGCCGACATCACATAGGGCGTGATGCCATTGAGAAAAGCTTGGTAATCTCCACGCCGGAGCGAAGCCCCGACGCCCAACAACATGTTCACGTCCTCGGGGACAAGCTTGTGTTGGTCGAGATAACCACGAAGCTGTCGGTGGGCGGCGAGTTCAGGCTCTACCGCCTGGAGATCGCGCCGGGCCTGATTGCGCTGGCCCAACAGCCGCTCGAAGCGCTTGCGCGTCTCGGGCCGCAATTTGTTGAGTTCAGCCTCGGTCGGGTCCGGGGTGTCGTCACTAACAGCTTGTTGTGTTTGATCTGGTTGCGAACCGTCGCCGGGGGCTCCGGTTTCAGAGACAACACCTTGTTTGTCCGCTTGCTCGCCCAGGCCGAACTCGTCTTCGGAAGACGCAGGATCGACGGCTGGTTTATCAGGAAGGGATTTGACCACTGACCGAACAGCGGCGAGCAATCCTTCCCGGTCGGACTGACGGGTGTTGGTTTCACTGGACGAAGGTGGGGGGCTGTCCGTTGCGCTTGGCGAGGGCGCGGAGCTTTCGCCGCTGTCAGCCGGGGACGACGCGGGCGCGGGGGACGAAGCCCCTGCATCCGGCGCGCTGGACGATGGCGCGCTTGTCACGTCCGAATTTGCCGAACCCCGATCAGACATGGTCGCAAGTTATGCGCGTTGTGTTTGTGTTGCGTCAAGTCCTGGCACCACAAAAAAGCGACACCGCTAGGGGGTGGGGAAGCCCTGATTGCTCATCGGCATGCGCGGCGGCCCACTACCCGGCCCGGGGCGGTTGCCGTTATTGCCGAAGTATTGCAGCGCGGGAGCCCGGGGGCCGAGGCCGCCCTGACCAGGCGGGGCTCCCGGTGGAGGACCGCCAGCAACAGCGCCTTGTGGGCCCTGCGCGTTCGGGTCTTGTCCGGGTCCGGGCCCCCGTGGGGCACCCTTCCCCGCACCCCGGGAGCCGCCGCCGCCCGCATCGCCCGGCTGGCCGGGCGGTGGAGCAGGAGGTTGGGACATAAGCTGGTTGAGCGCTTCCATCGAAGGGAGCCCTTCGGCAAAAGCATCGGTGAGATCGATGTCGTCGCCCATGCGGCGGATCAATTCGCGCGCCATCCATTCCGGCGAAATGCCGGGGACGCGCTGGAGCAGCGGAATAATCTGCGTGAGCATCTGCACGTCCTGCTGGCGGTTGGGCGGGCCGTTCGCGCCCGTGTTCACTTCCAGCCACATATTTTCCGCCACGGACTGCGGATCAAGCTGCGGCCACACCGCGCCAGCGCCGACGACTTTTTTGACAGTCTCCTCGGTGACATTGAGCAGGAGGATTTGACTGGCCGCGATTGCCATCTCGGTCATCATGTCGTTGAGGTCATCGACAACAGAGGTCGTGTCGGTGTTCTGCGAAAAAGCCGCAACGCTGACTTCGGTCGCGGTTGCGCCGCCGGTCTGGCCTTGATCGGCTTGGTCCGAGCCCAGGACGCGAAGGACATCCTCGAAAGTCTGCGAAGTGTCATAGACGGACGGATCAATGGGCGGCATCTTTATGGGCTGCAACACATCGTCGATCTTTTGTCCCGGGGACAAAGCGTTCAATTCCAGGAGCGCATTGGCCGGATGAGTTCTGAGTTTTTCGAGATCAGCCTCTTCCAGCATTCCCGCCGCCACGGCAGTTTTCGGGCGATTGGCGCGGCGGTGCTCGCGCAAGCCCTGGCGAGCCCGGTTGAGTTCAAGCTGCATATCGCGGAGGAGATCAATATCAGACTGCGGGAAAAGCCGCTTTTCGTCATAGCCCTCGTTCATCACAAAGGCGAACCAGGGCCAGAAGCGTTCTGTCTCAGTTTCCGGCGGCGCGGGCTCTTGCAGAAAATCGGGATAGCCGTCGCACACCACCAGGACCGTCCCGTCCTTGCGATTGTAAATCTCCCACACGCACGCGCTCTCGTCGCAGGTGTTCTTGTCCCCGCCCGCTTCATAGCGATTGCGCTGGCCGCCGCGCCCAGGCTTGGGGCCCTTGTCGTCATAAGCGGTATAAGACATGCCGACATCGACGGAATACACTTCCTTGATCTCGTCCAGGCTCAAAATATATTCCTCGGCCACCCAATCCGCGCCGACGAAATTCTTGAGCGACCGGCATTTCCGGTCAGGGATCAGCGCCGTGCTGTCGGTATAGTTGAAGGACAAGCCCTCGCGGACGATAAGCTGCGGCTCGGCCATCAACGCTTGCAGCGCGATTTTCAGGCTCTCGGCTTCGGCGCTGTCGTCCTGAAATTCAGCATCGGTGAAATCCGCCGTCAGGCGCTCGATATTCGCCAGCCGCTCGCTCATGTCGGAAATGCGCTGTTCGATCTCCGGGCTCATCTTCATGGCGCGCTGGAAACCAAGCTTGACATAGCCGACGCCGGTAATGATCGCCCGCCGCACCGTCATCTTCATGCCGGATTTGAACGAGTGGGTCTGCTCGCGGATATTGTATTCGTACAAAAGCTCCAGCGTCTTGCCGACGCGGTCCATCATGCGGTTGAACTGTTCGACCATCTGCGCGTCTTGCAGGGTCATCAGCGCTTGCGGCGGCGGCATCATGCCGACCATGAGCGATTGCTGCACCGTCTGTTGCGCCTCGATCAATTCCATCGAGGAGCCGTCCCAGTTCTGCGCGATGATCTTCTCGGTCTTCTTGGCCTTCATCGTGGGGTTGTTGGGGTACAGTTCGGCGGTGCGCTGCTGGACATGCCGCAAGGAAATGTTGGCGACATAGCGGTCGTCCCGGGCATTGCCACCCGAGACAAAATCCGGCCATTGCTTTCCCTCGGTGAAAGCCATGTTGTCCCGCATGCGCTTGAAGTCTTTTTCAAAGTGCTCGCGGCTTTCTTTGACCCTTGTCGCCCAGTCTTCGACCAACTTGCGGCGGCCTTCTTCGGGTTGGGGTTTTTCCCGGGACATGAACTGTTCGTCGTTGGCGGGCGCTTGTCCCAGGCCAAACTCGTCCTGCTCCATCATGGGATCGGGCGGCATCGCCGCCAGCGGATCAAACATGCTTCCAAGGGCAGACATCACCAGCCTCCAGTGCCATAGCCGACGCGCACCGAGCGCTCGGCCTGTTTTCTCTGTTCAAGCAAGTGCCCGAACGTGTTCTCGCCAAATTCTTTTTGCTGCTGTCTCTGCTTGATCGACGCGCCCACCTGGAGCGTGAGGCCCAGGCCGATATAGGCCAGCGCGTCCACGAAATCGTCATGCGTGTCGAAAGGGAAACGGAGAAGCTGATCGCGCGCCATCGGCCACCAGGGCGCGCGCTCCGGGAAGCGGACCTTTCCCATGGACATGCGGCCCTGGATTGATTGCGCCCGGGTCTGCTTGTCGGCAATCGGCTGCATCTCGATCAGCGAACAATAGGTCGAAGTCTCCAGCATGCGCTTGCGCAAGAAAGGCCCAATCGACTTTGTGATGTGGCCTTTCTCGGCCCACCAGAAAACAGGGCGATGCGCCTTCATCATGCGCAGCATGCTCTCGACCGTCTGTTCGCTGGTCATCGCGCGCCAGATCATGTCCGGCAAAATCCAGATATTGTCTTCCTTATCGACGCCCACCATGAGGAGACAGGTTTTGTCCGCGTACTGTTTAAGCGAGACGGCATGGTCAGACGCCGCATAGCAGCGCAGATCGGCGGGCAGTTCGTTGGGCTTGTAGGTGTTGAGCCACTTGACGCTGAAAAATGTGCCGCCCGTTGGCGAAGGCCGTCCCTGATACAGCGCCGAGAAGCCGCGCACGTCGAGGCGCTGCTTGCCAAGCAGGAAAGTGCGCCCGAAGCGGCCCGGCCACAGAGGCTCTCCCTCTTCGCGCCCGAGCGGATCGACCGCTTTGCCGAACGAAAGGGCCGGCAAGTCGATGATCTTCCACTCCGCCGCCTCCTCCGGGTCATAGTGCGAATTGGCCGGATCGGTGAGACGCCCAATCAGATCGTCTTGGTGCCAGCGGGTTTGAATAAGCAGGATGCGGCCTGTCTCATCCATGAGACGGGTCGCGATCACTTGGCTAAACCAATGCCAAAGCGTGTCGCGGATCGTGGGGCTGTCGGCTTCCTGTCTGTCCTTGAGCGGATCGTCGATGATCAGGAAGTCGCCGCCGCGCCCGGTGGTGGTGCCGCCTCGTCCCACGAAAGCGAAGATACCGCCCTTGTTGGTTTCCAGCCGGTCGCTCGCCTGGCTGTCGTCTTTCAGCGTCACGTCCGGGAAGACTTGGGCGAATTGCGGCGACATGATTATGTCGCGCACCGCCCGCCCAATGTCCTGCGAAAACTTCTCGTTGTAGGTGCCAAAAATCAGGCTCTTGTGCGGGTTGCGCCCGGCCAGCCATGCCGCGAACTTTTTCGACGCAAGCTCCGTCTTGCCGTGGCGCGGGCCAATCTGGATGATCAGCTTTTTGTAGCGACCGGCCTCAAGCTCCTCCAGCGCCGCCGCCATGATCTCGTGAAACTTCTGCGCCTCATAGCGCGAGAAATCAGGATCGTCCGGTTCTTCCGGCTTCGGCATCATCAGGCGCGTGAACGCAAGCAGACTGTCGCGCGCCGCGAGGCACGCGATCAGTCTCTTGAGCACCAATTCGTATCGCGTCTGATCCTTGTTCAGTTTTCATCGTTCCAGCGGGCTTGCGTTAATCGGTCTGGCTGTCGGTGTCGTCGCATTCATCCAGGCCGAACTCTTTTTCCGCTTCCAGCGGACCGCCCACGATTGACGGCCATGGATGCGTGCCGGGGATTTCCGTGATCGCCGGATTGACAGGCCCGGCAATCTCCGGCTCCGGCGCGATCACCGCGTTGGGATCGACGGCGAACGGATTGGTCCCCGGCGTCAGGGTGATCGCCGGGTCTTCGGCGGGCGGCACGGGCGGATCGGTGCCGGGCGGATTTTCGCCCTGCTCCCAGTGCGGCACGGACGGGACTTCCGCGTCCGGGTGCTGCGCCTGATAGCCCTCTTTTCCCGGGGGCTCGTCAACCGTGATGTAGGGAAGTTCAACAACGCCTTCGACGGTAGCCATTATGCTTTCTCCTTTTCTTCGGGTTGCGGGACAAGCTGCGGCTGCATCTGCGACTGCGCTTGGCGTTGCAGTTCGGCAATGACCGGCGCGGCGGTGCGGTAGGCTGTGCTGCCTAGCGCCTCCATGATCGTGTTGGTCATCTCCATCGTGAGTTCAAATTTTAGCTGCATCGGGGAAATCCTCCGTTTCCATGTCATCACCAAACTGATCGACACACGCCGCACAGCCACAGTGCGGGCCGGTGCCGCGTTCGGTGTGGATCACGTCCATTTCCGCCGCCACGTCAGCGGGCGGGATCGGCGTCAACCGCTGCACGAGATAAATCTTGTCGGCGTCCTGCGCGGCATTGGGGACTTTGATCGTCGCCATGTTGATCCTCTCAAAACGCCTGGATGGGTGTGTAATCGTCCACGCCGACAAGCTCTATCGTTGCGGTGATGCGGGCGCGAGAAATTCCGGTCGAGCCGCTGGAAAGCGGCGTGACGGTCAGGTTCATAAACCCGACCGGGCTTATGACGAGGGCAACCGCGACATTCACGGCGGCCACACCCGCATTGATGCTTTGTGCAAGGTGGCCGAGTTGGATCATGGAATAGACGCCCATGCTACCCGCGAAGCTGGAATAGTTGCCGATGATTTCACGATAGACGCTGCTATATCCGGCGTTGCCGTCATCGTTGACCGCCGTGATCTTGACAATGACGCTGGTCGAAAGATTGCTGTTCTCATACGGCCACTTGAACATTGTGGTTTGCGCGTTCGTGGCGACACCGCCCAAGACGCCGTGGCGCTGAGCGCCGCGAGTACCCTGCACATATAGCTGGCCCACATTGTCCAGCCGCATCCGTTCGGCAAAATTAAACGGGTTGCCCGCGCCGGGAGCCGTCGCGCTGGTGTACCAAATATGCGCGCCGTCTTGCAGCCCGTAGAGACAAGTGTGCGTCCCCGACATGGCCCGCCACGTCGCGCCGTCGAAGAAAGCATTGTTCGTCAGTTGCAGCGCCGTGTTGGCGTTGGCCGCGTAGGCAATGCCGAAAATGCTGGCGGTCGGACCAAGGCTGATAGATTTATAGCGCGCGTCCCATGTCGCTTGCGGGATCGTGGCGAGGCCGAGCCGCCCGTTAATATCGAGCCGCATTGCCTCCGTCAGCGGCGCGAGCGCGTTCGCCGCGCCCGCTGGCGTGGTGTACCAAGTGAACGTCCCGCCGCCCCACCCGCCGAGGCAACCACCCGCCGCACCAATCAGCCGCCACGCCGCGCCGTCGTTCCAGAGATTTGAGCCGATGTACGCGCCATTACCCGCATTCTCTGAGATCAAGGCGCTGGTCAATCCAATCGCGACAACGCGATGCACTGGGTTCCACGCTTCGGGGGTGCGGCCAATGCCAAGATTGCCGCCCACGTCGAGGCGCATTTTTTCGCCACCGACATTGAAGGCATTATTGGTGCCAAACAGCATCGGCCCCTGACTGCCGAGGAACATGCCGGAAGAAGTTTGCAGCCCGCCATAGCCCGCTACGGCAAGGCCCGTCCCTGCATAGTTCTGCCCCAACAGCATAAGATTGACGGCATTAGCGCCGTTGTAGGCCGACAACGCTACGCCCGCTGCATTGCCCGCGTTGGTATTGGTGATGCGGCCAATCGCCAAAGTGTTTGCGCCAGATTGCGTAATATCCAGCACGTTGACCGGCACCATGCCGATACCGAGATTGCCCGCAGCGGAGAGCTGCATCCTCTCGGCGGTGCCGCCCGCCGCAAAGTACATCGCGCCGCCCGCAAGCAGCGCAAGCCCTGCGGCGGCTTGCAGCACGCCGCGCCCGGCCTGGATCACGCCGTCCGCGACTTTCGCCGTAGGATAAATCAGAAGCGAGGCTTGCGCGCCCGTGTCGTTCTTGGCGATGAAGCCCGCCGTCGAGAGCGCGCCGTTGTAGGTGTTGCGCACCAGCGCGACGACCGGGCCGTTGACGACTGCGCCCTCCATGTCGAGAAATTCAACCGGCGCGCGGGCGGGCACGCCCAAGAACAGTTTGTTGAAGGCGGGCGTGTTCGCCTTGTTCAAATCCTGATCGAAGGGATTGGATGTTGTGATCAGCGCCAGCGTGGCCGGGTTCAAGTCAACCGGGTCGATGGTGCCGTTGGCGATTTTTCCCGATGTGACGCTATTGTCCTGGAGCGCCGCCGTGTCCACCGCCCCGTCAGCCAGCGCCCGCGCGGACACCGCGCCGGTCGCAAGCTTGGGTTCGGTCACGCATCCGTCGATCAGGTGGATCGTGTTGATGGAATTGGGCGGGAGGGACGAAGGCGCTGCCGCGATCCAGTCCGTGCCGTTCCAAATCCTGATCGTGCCGGGCGGGATCGACGTGTCGAACCAGATCGCCCCAATGGGAAGCGGATCGCCGGTCACTGTGAACAGCGGCGGCGTGGGGCCCGCACCGGCATAGTACCAGCCCGCCGCACCGAACGCCTGATTTGCCTTGTTCGCCCACCAGCGCGAGGACCAATGGTCCCCCGTGATCGCATTCACCGCCAGGACTTCGGGCGGGATGGTGTCGGGCATGTGCTCCGCCCACGCACCGGCAAGCTCGGTGTAGAGCATCGCCGCGCCTTCCGCGCCTTCGGCATCTGCCGCAGCATTTTCCGCCGCCGTCTTGGCATTGACGGCGGCGGTTTCTGCTAACGCTGCTGCGGTTTCCGAGCCCTCGGCTTCGGCTGCGGCGGCTTGGGCGGCTGCTGCCGCCGCTGCGGCATTGGCGGCTTGCCCCGCTGCGGAGGTTGCTTCTGCTTCTGCATTCGTGGCTGAGATTTGCGCTTGGCTGGCATAGCTTTGGGCCTCTGTTACTAGGGGTTGGACGTCATCGATGATCCCCTGCGAAACGTCATCGAACAGTCCGGGGACAAAATTGTTCGCGTCGAGAATTGCATCACGAATTGTCCCGTCGCTGTTGAGCGACACGCTGGCCCAAGCCAGTTGCGCGGCCACCGCCGCGTTGGTCAGATCGAAATTGCTGTCGAGCTTGTCGCCCGGGGGCGGCTCGGTGGGATGCGCAACTTGCCAATCGGTGAAAGAAAAATTCCGAACAGGCGGCGCGGGCATCGGGGCTGTCAGTGCCGACACCAAAAGCGCCGATCTCAACCGCCCCGCCATCCAGGTCCCTTCCTTCGGACTACAAGATTTTGTCCCTGGGTCGCAGCACTAACACAACAAATGCAAGACACGCAATGCAGACCAGCGCGGTCGTCTTTCGCCTGCTGGCTTATGGCGTCGAAAATTTGAAGCCTGTCCGCTCAGTTAGCAGGGGGAGCTTTCGGCTAAAAGTGAGTAATAACAACATGTTGTCTAGGGTGGAGAAATTTCAAATTTTATATCCACCCCATCATAGGGCACGGCGCGCGGCGGCGCGGACCCCGGGGGGTGGCGGACGCGGCCAGGGGACAAGGCGGGACGGCGTTGTCCCCTCTCCTGCCGTGTTGCGTCCTGGGGTAGGACGCACACAATGCAGCAGGGACAAGGGCTTAGCGGCACTTGTCCCGCAAACGCTCAAGCTCCTGCTCAAGTTCAGCCCGGGACAATTGTCCCACCGGCACCGATGACCCCTTGGCCGGGGCCGCCTGATGACGCCCGATCAGCCCATCCATCTCAGCCAGGGTTCGGCCCGCCGACGCTTGCGCCTGGGGCGAAGCCTTCGGATTGTCCATTACTTTCAATAGTTTGGCTCTCACATCATAACCGGGCGACATCTTGTTGTCCCGCACCTTGTCCCGATGCTTGTCCAGGCCCAACCCGAAATCCTCTAAGCCGCTTCCCATTGCTTTGTCCCTTCCCTTTTGTAGCGCGCCAGGGCGAGCGCTTCCCGCCATGCTCGCGCCCAATCCATCGGCCTTGACAGCCGATCATGCCAGAGCACGACCAGGGCGAGACGCGCCGGGGCCCGCAATGCGACCGGCACCGTCCCGAGATCGCGCCACGCCGCCAGGGCCATGAGATCACCGGGGACAAGCCCAAGCCGCCACATCGCATTGAGGAGCTTGCTCTCACGCCGTCCCGGTTTATGGGCCTGGGACCGTCCCGAATGCTTGAAGCAGCCGCGCGACCCCTTCACGGCATTGCGAGCGCAGCGCGAACATCGCCGGTACACCTGGGCCGGGAATTGCGTCGGGACCAGGGCGAGCAGCGACGCCGGATTACCCCGCCAGCCACCGCGCTTTTTTGTGCCAGGAGCAGACAACATGTTGTTGTGTTCTTGTCCCCGT
>Ga0247783_1000128_pt1 | contig 22354 bp, 13 predicted proteins | sample UWRJL064202C5_FD_179911 | JGI IMG/M metagenome (GOLD analysis project Ga0247783, IMG submission 179911) | Plant litter microbial communities from Arlington Agricultural Research Station in Wisconsin, United States - UWRJ-L064-202C-5 | ecosystem: Environmental > Terrestrial > Plant litter >...
GCCATTTCCCACGTCGTCGGGGCACTGCTGGCCGACGCGGACGAGGATTTCGAACTGATCGTGATCGATCAGTCCGTGGGCTCGGAGACCGAGCGCGCCATCGACCCCTGGCGCAACGACCCGCGGTTACAATATCGGCACTCGGCAACCCGCGGCAAAGGCGCAGGGCTGAACGAGGGCATCGGCATTGCGCGCGGCAAGATCGTGGTCTGCACCGACGACGACTGCCAGCCCCCGAAACGCTGGGTCACGAACATGGCCGAGGCGCTGACTTCGCAGCCGAGTGCGGTGATCGCCTTCTGCCAGGTGCTGCCGATCGCGCACGATCGAAACGCCGGCTACGTTCCAACCTACTTGTTCAAGAAGAACCGACTCCTGCGCAAGGTCCAAGCCATCTGCGGCGGGCTGGGGCTCGGTGCCGGCATGGCCGTGCGCAGGGACTTCGCGCTGGCGATTGGCGGCTTCGACGAGTCGTTCGGTCCGGGCGCTCGTTTTCCTTCTGCAGACGAATGGGATCTGGCGATCCGCGCGCTGCTGACGGGCAACCACGTTTACGAAACCGCCGAGCTCGCGATCGTCCACGATGGCTTTCGCACGTTCGCAGAGGGGCTATCGCACGCGCGTCGCGATTGGATGGCGATCGGCGCCGTGTGCGCGAAGCCTCTGCGCGCAGGCCACCTCGAAGCCGCGATCGTGCCGATTTGGCTGCTCACGACGCGCGCGCTCCTGCCCCCGATCGCCGATTTGATGCACCTGCGTAAGCCGCGCGGGCTCGGGCGGATCCTGGCCTTTGCGCGCGGCTTTGCCGATGGCTTCGCCACACCGGTAGACGCCAAGACTCTGCGCTTTCGCTGAACTGCGCGCGGCTATTGAGCGGGGTCGGGTGGCAACACTGGCGGCGCGCTCAAGCTCGGGTCGGCACCCGGGCCATCCAGCGATTTCAGGAACGCGACGATTTGCGCGCGCTCCTCGGCGGTCAAGCCGCGTGGGAAATTCCCAGAGACGCCTTGGAAGCCGTTGGCGTCGCCGCCCTTGTCGAAGAAATTCACGACGTCATCCAAGCTACGAAATTGCCCGGTGTGCATGAAGCTCGGACGGCGATTCACGCAGCGCAAGCCAGGGGTGCTGAACGCGCCATCGAAACGCGATAGGTCGGCGGGCAGCTTGTCCAAACGGCCGTCGTAGCCATCACTGTAGACACCCTTGGAGTTCAGCGGGTCCGCGCGCACCGCGGCCAGTCCGTCGGCTGCGCCATGGTCGTCGAAGGGCACCACGAAAAAGCGGTAATCTTCATGTAAACCGACGTTGTGATAACTCCGGTCAGTCAGATACGGCCCGGAGTGGCAACTATCGCAGCCAGCCTTGCCAACGAACAGCTCGGCTCCGGCTTGCTCGTCGGCGCTGAGCGCCAGCTCGTTTCCTGCCATCCAGGCGTCGAAGCGGCTTTGCCCGCAGCGAAGCTGCCGAAGGTAGGCCTGAATTGCCTTGCCCATGTTGACGACGACGCGGGTTACCGCCGGGTCGTCGTAGCCCGGCTTGACGCACACGCCATGCGCGACGTTCTTGGGGATGTCTGGGCAACCTGCGTCGGCTGCGGCCACGATCGCATATTGATCGAGCGCAGGCAGCGGACCAAAGATGGCCTCGTAGTCGGCGCGATACAGCCGTTTGATTTGCTGGGCGACGAACAGCCTGGAACTATTGAACTCAACCGGATCTTCGATCGGTGTGAACGGCTGGCTGAACGCGGCATCGTGACGCCCGTCCCAATTGAGCAGCTGCTGTTGCGCGACGTCCAAGAGAGACTTGGTGCGACGATGCGTCCAAGCCGAGGCGAGAGAGATCTGCGCGCGCGTGCTCCGGGTATCGGAGAAGCCGGTCGTGGGAATGTGACAACCGGCGCAAGCCACCTTGCCGGTCTCGCCTTGAAGCCCGAGAGTCGCAGGGTCACCGTTGTTTGCTTCGTCCAGCAACGGCCCGGAAAAGCGCTTCTCGAAAAACAGCTTCTTCCCGAATTCCGCCGCCCGCGGATCGGCGAGATACATGTTCGTGGGATCGGCAGGGGGCTCCGGCAGCACGGCCGGCGAAAGCGCTTCCAGCCGCTTGCGCGTGTCGTCCGCGCCGGGACCGATGTTGCCCTTGGCACCCGAACCCGCGCACGCGCACACCGCCGTGAGAGCGAGCACGGAAGCGAGCTGTAGGTGGGAGTTCAATGGTCGACCTGTAACCTGTTCAAACCTGGCTCGAGCAAAACGTTTGCCGTTTTGCGTTGACAACCACGCACCTTGCGCAGCTCAGAGGGATACGGCCGCCACCCGAGGCAGTCAAGGGCACCCTCGGCTCGAAGTCGGATGAGCACGGGCGTTTCCAACAGAATCCAGCGTGCGGATTTCCCGCACCGTGTCCTACCCTCTGGGACAAATCGCTCGAATCGAACGAGCCCGCCTTGCTTCCGCGATTCGTACGATTCGGGACCAAGGTCGTGCTCGCAATCGACCCTCGGACTTCAGTCACACCTGCACAATGATTGCTTTGGGGCGCTGGGCACGCGAAACCTTCTCCGACGATCCGAGGTGAAGATCCCAACGACCTGCAACAGCGGGCTCCGCCGCTGCGATCACGGTCGCTGAACGTCACGGACGGCATTCGTGGCGATAGCCGCTATCAGGCTGGTGCGCTGCATGTTACAGGGCTCGGATGCCGGCGTTGGTTACGACGGGTCCAGCCATCCTGACCTCGTTCGCGTTTGCAGCGTCATTCTCGTGGTTGTGCGTCGCTCTCGGACAGCGGCTCTTGCGCGGGCTGGGCGTCGCAGAGCACGAGTCGTTTGCCGAGTGGTTAGTGGTCGCGGCCAGCCTGGGTGCGGGCGCGCTGCAACTGATTCCGTTGTTGCTGGGCACGACGGCAATGCTCAGCGTTTCCTCGATCCGGATCGCGGTCGGAGTGCTTTCGCTCGTGCTGCTGCCGGACATGATTTCGGTAGCGCGAAAAGTTGGGTCCGCGCGCCAGCACTGGCACAGGCCGAGCAGTTGGCAGGTGGCATTCTTGGTTGCGCTCTTGCCAGCGCTGGGCGTCGCTGCGCTGCTCGCGGCCACACCGACGGTTGATCCAGACGGTCTCGGCTACCACCTGACCGTGCCCAAGCTGTGGCTGCAAAGCGGGTCGCTCGGCTACTTACCGACGTACCCGTACTCCAACACGCCCATGGGCGTAGAAATGCTCTTCACCATCGCGCTTGCCTGCGTGGGTGACGCCGGAGCCAAGGCGCTGCATTTCACCTTCGGTGTGCTCGGCGCGTTCGGGCTGTATCTGGCGGGCAAGCGCTTGCGCAGCAGCTTACTGGGGGGCGTCGCCGCAGCGTTGTACCTCGTCGGCCCCCTGGCGGTGATCACGCTCCTCGGCTGCGCTTACCTCGAGGGGTTCACTACCTGCGCGATGAGTGCATCGGCGCTCGCCTGGCTGATTTGGTTCCAGACACGCAAGCCGTCGTGGTTACCGGTTGCCTTCGCGCTCGCGGGCATCGGGGTTTCGTTCAAGATCACCGCAGCTTTGTTCCCGATCGCGCTCGGCGCACTCACCCTCGCCACCGTGGCGGCCCCCGCACGCGGCGAAGGAAAGCTGCGGCTGGGCTCGTTGCCGATCCCCTGGCACGTTTATCCGCTCACGTTACTCCCCGTCGCTCCATGGCTGCTGCGCTCGGCGCTGGTCACTGGCAATCCGGTCTTCCCGCTGTTTGCACGGCTGATTCCAACTCGCGATCTCTCGCCCGCGCTGTCCAAGCAGTTCGACGACTACAATCGCTACCTGCTCTGGGCAACTCGCTTCGGCGCCCATTGGAGCCTCGGACAGCGCAAATTGATCCTGGCTGGGGTCGCGTTCAGCGCGCTTTCGATCGCAGCCGTCATGTTCTTCCGGCTCCGCTCGTACATGGCGCGCGCCCTGGTCTTGGTGCTGCTGGGCACCGTGCTGGCCCAGCTGGCTGCGGTGGGCCTGTACGCACGCTATTGGATCCCTTCCTTTGCGGTGATGGCGTTGCCGATCTTGCTGGCACTCGCTGGTCGCAATCGGCTCTCGGAACGCACCGCCTGGACGGTACTCGTTGCGGCGACCGGCCTCGGTTCACTGTACCAGGCACGCCAAGGCATAAATAACGTCGGCGGTGACTTTCGCGGGCTGCTAGCCACCTCGTTCGGGCTCGAGCCTCAGCGCAGCTTCTTGCTCAGGCATTTGCCCCTGTACCCGCTGTACGAACGCGCCAATCTGCTGCCCCCTGACTCGAAGATCGTGCTCTCCACCTATTGCGGCGGCTTCTATCTGGATCGCGTCACCTATTGTGCGGAATCGGTGCAGGATTCACTACGCCTGACAGCTTGGAACTATTTCATGGCGGACGTGACGCGGCTCGGCGCGACCCATGTGTTCGCGCCGACCAACCTGTTGTCAGCAGTGCAAGCCGGGCAGTTCGCCACTCGAACCACGATCGCCCCCGGGCAAGGCTCTGTCTCGGAGATCTACCGAGCACAACAGAACGAGTTCGTCGGACGCATGCTGAACGATCACGGCAAGCTGCTGGCGACGGCCTCGGATACCAGCCTGTATGAAGTGAACCTGAGCACGCAGCGCTGAGCGCGCGAGGCTCACGCGCGCTGCGCGAAGGTCCAGATTTTGTTCAGCACGAAGCCGGAGCCCAGCACGATGATTGTCGCGAAGCCCTGAGCGACCAAATAGTGCAGGCTCATGGCTTCGGTCATGAACTTGACCACGCCGCCGTTGAGCGCGACACCGAACGCCGCCACGGCCAGAAATCGCGGCAGCGTCACTTTGTGCGACTGTTGGCTGGCGAACGTCAGGTGGTAATTGAGCACGTAATTCACAAGCGCGCCGACCACTGCTCCCACCAGCGAACCGTTGGTCGGCGAGAAATGCGCGAGCTCGACGCACGCGCTCAAGGTCGCAAAGTGAAATAACGTGCCAATCGCGCCCACGGCTGCATAACGAATGAACGGTGCCGTGATCAGCTCGAGCAACCAATGACGGTTGCCCGGCCGCGCGTAGGTCCGGTAGATGATCAACATCTCACCGGCGGCACGCACGAAGTCGATCGGACGCACCTTCGATTCACCGACGTCACGCCACTGATCGAGCGGCTGCTCGTAGATGCCTACGAGGCCCGAGCGCTCACGACAATAACGAGCAACCAATTCGATATCGAAGATCCAGCGCGACAGGAAGCGCGTCGCGAACAAACTGCGGTTGACGTCGTTGACGCGAAACAGTTTCGCGCCGCATTGCGTGTCGTACACGGGCAGCGACAGCACGATGCTGGCCGCCGTCGCGAACACACGGCCCAGGTAGTGACGGCTGGGCTTCCGCTCAATCTGTCGACCCAGCAGCCCGACGCGTGTTCCGAAGACGATGTCGATCCGCGCCAGTCGCTTGAAGACCTCGATGAAGACGGGGATTTCACCGAGCGGGGTGGCGAGATCTGCGTCCCAAAAGCCGGCGTACTCGAAGTCTGCGTTTTCGGTCGCGAGCTGCATGCCGCGCCGCACTGCTTCGGCCTTGCCTTGGTTGGGCTGGACGTCCAAGACGCGAACACGCGACGGATGCCGCGCGGCCAGCGCCTCGAGCACGGTCAGCGTCGCATCGCGACTGCCGTCGTTGACCAGCACGAAACTGACGTCACTGGTCGTCGCCAAGTAGGCGTCGAACGCCGCAGAGTCGAAGCGCGTCGCTTCGTTGTAGCAAGGGACGACGACACACGTGCTGGCCGCGCCAGACGCGCCAGATTCGTCGCGCGCCATGCTAAGCTCGTGTTCCTGGTTGCAGCTCGCGGCGACCTTCCATCGAGTTTAGACTCGTAGCCCAAGATCTTCCAGGCGTCACCGCTGGTGCCCTGGGCTGCTAGACGACGCCCGACGACGCCCGAGCAGCGGTTCCGCACGGCGTCCCGCCTCCGGCCTGGCGGCCCGGCAGGCCTGCTATCTTCGTGAGACCTTTGCTCGGCTCTCGGATCAGCATAGAGTCCGTGGACTTCACGCATGCCGAGCACGAGTCGTCAGCGCATCTTGCTTGCCGCGGCCGTGCTCGTGTTGCTCGCAGGGTTCATCACCAATTGGATCACGGGCCGGGATGGCGTGGATTTCCCGTCACTGTATGTAACGGGCCGCGGTCTGATCGATCGCGTCAACATCTATGGTCCCGGCGTAACGGACGTGTTTCCGCAACGCTATGGGGTAGCCCAACCGCAGGGCATGTTCTACCCGCCAGCGACTGCTTTCAGCATGCTGCCATTCGCGGCGCTGCCTTATGCGCTCGGCAAGTTCGTTTGGCACTCGACCATCGTCCTGACACTGATCTTCGGGATCCGAAGCCTCGTTCGCTTGGCTATGCCGCGCGCCGGAAGCCATGTGTGGATGTTCTGCGCCGGGGTCGTCCTGCTCAGCTCTGCTCTGCGTTGGGGCATGATGCTGCTCCAAGGGGCGCCGCTAGTGCTCGGCATGCTGTGCTTCTTCATCGTCGCAGCGAACGGCAACCGGCCCACCCTGGCTGCCACGCTGGCGATTCTCGCAGTCGCCGTGAAGATGACCTTGGCGCTCCCGTTTCTGGGGATCCTACTACTCAGGCGGCGACTCGTGCCGGTGATCGCTGCCGGTGCGACTTGGCTTTTGCTCAATGCCCTCGGCTTTGCGATCATGGGGCACGGCGCATTCGTCTCTTATCGACAGAACGTCGGGGACTTGGAGTCGTTCGGCAATATCAACGCGCCCGATCCCTGGAATCCTCTGTCGCTGCCTCGCCTCGACTGGACCAGCTTGCTTTATGGCGTCAGCGGCAACTTGAGCTTCGCGCGCGTTGCCAGCCTCGGGCTGACCGCGTTCGTTGCGCTCTGGCTGCTGCGCGAGGGCCTACGTGCGAAGGACCCGCTCAGCTTGCAAAGTACAGCGCTGTTTTTGCCGCCATTGGTCTGCCTCGGCTCGCTGTGCGTCTATCACCATCAATACGACGCCGCGCTGTTCTTCGCGCCAGCGTTGCTGTCTGCGTTCGCCCTGGGCCCTGAGCTGCGGCCGCGCTGGGCGGTCTACCTGGCGTTGCCGCTGGTGGCGATGATCTTGCTCCTGCCGATCGGATTGGCGCAGCGCATTGCCGAAAACACGCTCGGTTGGCAAGGCGTCGGTCTGCTGAAGCTTTCGTTTCCGATCGCCTTCAGCCTGGCTCTGCTGGCTTCGTTGATCGTGCTCTCGAAGTTCCGCAGCGAAGCCGCCAGCAGAGCGGCGGCATCCGCTAACTGAGCTCGGACGCGGGCGGCGCGGATCTGCGCGGTGCCGCTCGTCGAAACACGAGCTCGAAGAGCGTCACCGCACCGCCCGACGCGAGCACCGTGAGCGTCGGGTACAGCGGCATCGAATAGCGCGCAAACGCCAGGAACGCCGCGTAGATGGCGTTGAAGTAAAGAATCACCGCCACAACCGGCCAAACCAGTGTGCGCTCGCGGCGCGCGCGCCACACGCCAAGCCCGGCAAAGCCGAGCACGATTAGCGCGATGCTGCCGACAATCAGTGACTTTTTGCGAGTCTCCACCACATACCAAAAGCTCGCGAACTGAGCCGAGAACTTGTACAGAAACGCCCCTGGCTCATGCAGCACGCGGCGCTTGACTTCAGCGCCCTCGACTCGATCCTTCTCGAGCTCGAGCTGCGCGCTGATCATGCCCGACGGGGGCGTAGGAATCATGATCGCGTTCCCCGCCGAATCCTTGCCCGAGCGGTAGAACGGGATCCCGTATGGCCGAAGGAAGTCTTCCTCGTAAGTGTTCGCTTCCGGATCCCACTTCTCGCCCGGGCCGCCGCCGCCGAAATCCTGGCGCAGCAAGAAGTACTTGGGTTGCGCGTTCACGTAGCCGCGCAAAAACTCACCCGGGCCGTTGCTGCTGATCCCTCTGAACTGCCCACCGGTGATGGCACTGTTACGCAGCGACCAGGGCACGAGTAGCGCACCGAAGCAGCCGAACGTTGCCAGCGATGCCACGATCGCGCGGCGATCGAGCACCCCTGAGCGCCACCAGTAAAGGCACGCAAGCGGCACGAACAGCACCGGAAACAAAAGCACGATCGGCTTGGCCAGCGTCGCCGCGCCTGCCGTGACGCCGAGGGCAACGCCAGTCCCGATGCTCGGCCGGCGCACGAAGAGCAGACCTGTCAGCGCCAAGAGCGCGGTCAAGAGGCCCATCGAGGTTTCGACCTCGGTCATGCCGGTGTAGCGCAGGGTCTGCGGGACGAGCGGACACACGATGGCGGCGAGCAACGCGGCGCGCGCGCCAAACAGCTCGCGAGAAAGCCGCCAAACGACCACACAGGTCAGGCCGAGCATGATGCAATTGGCGACGATCAGCGGGCGATAGAAGACCGCATCAGGCAAAGTCTGGTCGTCGGAACCAAACAACCTCAGCAGCGCGGCGCCGAAGTACGGATAGAGCGGGCCGCGACGAATAGTCGGGCCGTGACCTAGCGAGAAACCCTCACCGCGGGCCAGGTTGCGGGCCAGCGCGCCGAACCCGTTCAAGTCGACCGTGCCTTCGACGAGACCTTGCTGACGGTACACTACGAATGCCACGAATGAAGCAACCAGAGTGCCGTACAGAAAGACGACCGCGGCGAACCACCATCGAGGTGAGCGAACTGGGGCGTTCGTCATGGTCCCTTTGCTCGCACGGAACTCGAGATCGAGCAAGCGCGCGTTGGGCGCGCTGGGCGCGTTATGCTTGTTCTTGCGGTGGCTCGAGCCGCGACCGCAGCTTGGCGGCCCCTTCCAAGCACACCAGGAACACCAGCGGGTAAGCGAGCCCAAAGGCCCGAACCTCATCCGTGGCACCTGAGGTGAGAAAGAGCGGCACGAAAATGCCCAGGATGATCGTGGTCGCGAGCCGAACATCGCGGCGGACGCGGGCCCAGCCGAAGCGTAACGGCAAGAAGGCGAGCAAAATCAGGAGCACGTTGCCCCCCCGAGGAGCAGGCAAGATCGGAGCGTAAGGTGTCCCAAACTTGAAGTAGCTGCTCACGTGCGTCCAAAAATCGAGATTCGTGGTCAAGAGCCAGGCCATGTTGTCACCACCCTGAGCGGCGTAGCGATGGCGAATGAAGACGATCCATCCGACGCCGATCAGCCCGAGGCCGAGACACCACAGTGCGGCGGCTCGCGCATTCACACGCCGCGCGATCAGTGGAAAAAGTGCGGGCACCCCCAAGAGAGCACTTTCCTTGTTGGCGATCATCAGTCCGAACACGATCGGCAGGAGCAGTGACGGGCCGCGCACCGCCACCAGCAGCAGGGTGGACCACAGGCATAGCTCGGTCGAATCGTACAAGTAGCCGCCGTTCACGAACATCAGCGGCACCAAGCACATGCCGACTGACGCGGTGATCACCGCGTCGAACCAGGGACATGCACGCACCACGCAAATCAGCGCCGAACCACTCAGAAACGCGCCGAATAGCGTGAGCCAGAAAACGACGAAGGCGACGTGAAACGTGAGCGCTCTGATCGGTGTCCAGCTTTCGCCTTGCCCCCACGTTGCGCGGTAGCGCCCGAGCGGCGATCGCTCGACGAGGTATTGCGAAACCGACGGGGGAACACGTGGCGCGAGCAGATCGCTGGTTAGCCCAACGATATCCGGAGTTAGCCGGCGATAGACGAAAGGGCGGGAGGCCGAGCCATCGATCATCGCGCCCAGCCCGTCGTGTGGGCTGTCGCCACGGAACCCCCACTTTGCTACGAACGAGTGGGCGACCATCATAGTGACGCCTCCGCCTAGCACCACCGTCAGCGAGATGAGCCAAGCGAGCCGCGCCAGTCGAAGCGAAGCGCGCGTGACAAAAGTGACGACCGCGGCGGAGAACAGCAGGAAAGACGCGAGTGTCACGACGACGTGCATCACCCAAAGCCGTAGCCGGGCGCGCAAACCGCGGCAAGGCCCTAAAGCAACGGCACAGCCACCCGGCCCGCGCCACGGTCGGGCAGCGCGCGCACGCAATCCACTTCACGCGCGCGAGTCGAGCCGCAGCCCGCTTACTTCCAGTCGGGGCTCGGGGTTTCTGGGAAGACGACGAAGCGTCGACCGGCAAAATTCAGAACCAAACCAATGGCAGTCGCGAACACCTTTGCCAGCAGCGCGGACGAGCCCATCGTGACGAAGAAGCGCGTCGAATACAGATCGACCACGCTGACCACGCCGACCACGAGCAAAAACAGCAGGATTTCAGTGGCGGACTTCCACTTCGCCGCGCGCCGGAAGAGGATCAGCACCGACAGGTAGTAGTTCACCGCGGCTGCGCCGAAGAACGCGGTGAGGGCGGCGGTGGTGACGCCCAAGCTGGGGAGCAGCGCCAAAAACAACAGCAAGTTGATGATCGCCGAGAACCCGCCGATGAAAATATAGAAGAAGAACTGAACGATCCAGGGCGCTCGGTGCAGGTTGTACTTGAGGATGCAGTACAAGGCGCGAAAGCCGTCCTTCGCGCCGATCTTCTTGCCTTCAGCGTACGTTCGGCCGTGATAGGAAATACCCATCTCGTAGATGCGAAGGCGCATGTGCGCGATCTTGGCCACGACTTCCGGCTCGAAACCGAAGCGATTTTCTTCGATTGGAATGCTCTGAATGATCTCGCGACGGAACACCTTGTAACAGGTCTCCATGTCGGAGAGATTCAAGTCGGTCAACATGTTCGATAGCGTCGTCAGGAACGCGTTGCCGAGCGAATGCCAAAAGTACAGTACGCGGTGGTAGCCGTGGGAGAGGAAGCGCGAGCCGAGCACGACGTCGGCCTCGCCCTTGCGCAGCGGCACTAGCAGGCGCTTGAGATCCATCGGATCGTATTCGAGATCCGCGTCTTGAATCGCGACGAAGTCCCCGGTTGCCTTGGCGATTCCGGTGCGAAGCGCAGCGCCCTTTCCCTGGTTCACGTCGTGGTGCATGAGCACCATGCCCGGAACTCGCTCGGCCAGCTTGGCTGCGACTTGCCGACTCTTGTCCTTGGAGCAATCGTCGACGATGATCAGCTCGAGCGTCAGGCCCTCATCCTGAATCTCGAGCACCTTGTCAATGCACGACTCGAGCGTCTTTTCCTCGTTGTAGCAGGGGATCACCAAGCTTAGCCGGACAGGTGCCAGGCCCGCAGATGAGTTCGATTGGGAGGGGCGATCTGCGCTGCTTGACGGCTTTATTTCCACGAGGGTTTCCCTATGAGGACTCAACCGGTGATGACGAGGGTTCCGACCGCGGCGCCGCGTCACGATCCGGGTAAAGGTCTCGCATCTTTAGTCGATCATACAAGTCCAGCTCAAGTCGCCCGACATCACGCGCACTTTTCCGGCACGCGCTAGGCCACCAGGCCGGCCGCGCCAGTGCGGCTGACGCGCATCGTTCACCTCTCGGAAACGCGCCCTCGGTCAGACTGAATGGATGTGCGCAGCGAGCGGCAATTGCGCCGCCCAGCACGCGTTTCTGATGCTTCGCCCGCTGCCTACGGCGAGAGGATCAGATCGATGTTCGAGACCGCGGGAGGCACGTCTTGCGGGATGTTGACCGCCAGGAACTCCAGCGTGTTGTCGCCCTTGACCAAGTCCTTGATGGGGACGTCGATCATGTGCGTCAACGCACCCTGGCAGCGACTATCGCTGAGTGCCGCGGCCTCGCCGGCGCTGAACGGTCGATCGTGCCAGGCACCACCGTTGAACCGGTACTTCAGAGCATACGTCGCGTTCGCCGAAGTTGGGTGATACCAGCCGGAAAGCGCCAAGCGAGCTTTGCTCATGCCGGTCAGATCGACGCCCGGAATATGGAGCGTGTCTTTGGGCGCGCTGGCGCTGTCCGCAACCAAGTAGGCAATGGTCTTAACATTCTCCGTGCCGAACGGTTGCTTGGAAGCGACCAGCGAATCCGGAACCTCGTACTCACGGTCGCTCGCGATCACCGGGCCGTCGAAGGCGACGTTGTCCCAACGCGCGATCCAGGCGTCCATCTTCGGCTCCGTATATTTGAGCGTTGCGTGATTGTGGGCGGTGATACTCAGGTAGCCGCGCGAAAACGGCAAGCTCACGTCTGCGCCGTACACCAGGACCGGTTTTTCGAAGGTCGTTCCATCCGGCGAGAAAGACGTGGCAAAGATCTCGATCCGGTTCTGCGAGACCGACACTTCGAAGTGGTTCAGACTCCCCTGCTTGACCTTGAGGCACACGGGCTGGCCAGTGATTGCCGACTCCGTCTGAACGTAGTCGTTGACCAGCAACAATGAGCGCAGGCCAACCAGAGGTGCTTCAGCGCTGCTCGCACAATTGTTCATGAATTGCAGCTCGAAGGCGTTCCGCGGCACGACACTGCCCTCGTCGTTCGCAGTGCCGGGTCCGCCGAGCGCGAACGATGGCCCCGGCGCGGGGTCCTCCGATACCTCGATCGACACCCAACCGAGCAGCTGAGTCGTGAAACCCTCGGCATCGAACACGATTTTGCCGGTGCGCCCCGCGAAATCGAAAGGCTGCCGAATGCGGTAGGAATTCTGGCCGTAGTTCTGGGCAGCAACGGCCATCAGCAAATGACTACTCCTGATGGCCGTCGTGGGGTCGCAAATCAATGTGTCTTGATCGGGGTACACTCGCGCAGGTAGCCCGGCGTGACAGGCCGGCAGGGTTGCCTCGGTAATGCCAATCGCGAGGTTGCCGCCGGTCGGTGCTTGCGGCTGGTTGCGCGCAGCGCTCCATTTGAGCGGATCCAGCTCGCCGGCGCGGCCATGCGTGGCAGACGGCGCGTCGAACGAGTCACAGAATGCAGCGGCGTCGCCGAGACCGCAGCCTGGCCCGCCAGGAATGGCGGTGACGGATCCTCCTACCGCAACCGGGGGTGCCCCGGCTCCTGGCACCGTTCCGCTCCCGCCAGCCCCTGTAGACCCGCCAATCGTGTTCGCGCCGCCAGCCACGCTCGTCCCGCCGGCTACGCTCATCCCGCCGGCGGTGCCAGTCGCAGCGTGTGGCTGTGACGACCCGCATTGAAAACACAATGCTGCGAGGGTCAGAACTCCGAGTAGCGGTAGTCGATGGGATGGAGCGTTCATGGCACACCTCCGAAGCAAGCCGGCCAAAGCGTGGCCAACCGAGGTTGAAATCTATTGAGGGGCGAGCGGTTTCAGCGCCCGCCCCGATCCAAAGCGTGACCCCCGGCGGGCCTCTTCGAACTATTGAACCGTCAGCTCGACGTTGCCGATCATCTCTTCCTTTTCGGCCGCCGGTGACGACGTCATGACCTCGATCGTGTTTTCCCCAGCGACCAGCTCTGACACCGGAAAATCATTGGAAAACGCGCGCAACCCGGCGCGAGGACCGCCGGCGCCATCCAAGAAGGTGGGCACCGTGTACTCGTGCGTCGGCCCGCCGTTGAGGCGGTACTTGAGGACTCGGCCGGCGCCAAGGAGGAGGTTGTAGTCGAGGCTCGCGCTGGTGGCGTCCTTGATGTCGACGCCCTTGACCTTCAACGCGATCCATTTCTGGTCACTCAGGTACCAACCGTATTGGTGGCCACCCAGGCCATCGATGTCTGGCTCGGTGTTGTCGTCGACGCCGTAACCCCGCGGGCTAGCGTAGCTTGGCCCGTCGAACGCGACGTTGTCCCAGCGGTACGTCTGGATTCCAGTCGGTTCACCGCCGTCCGAGCACAGGTCCTTGCGAGCGTTGTATTGCGAATGCTGCAGGTGCACGTAGCCGCGCGTGAAGGGCAGGTCCAGGTGGGGCGCGACCGCGATGCGGTGCATGTTCATCGCGTCGTCGTAGTCACTGGCCCAAATTTCGGCCTGATCCTTGTTGAGCAGGACCTTGATGCGATTCATCTTCTGGTCCGTGATCTTGAAACAGCGCGCGGAATCGGAATCATGCGAGAGCTCCCAACCGGGAACGTCATGGACAACGCCGAAATCTTTGGACACGAAGATTCCGTTCACTTCGGTCGCCGAACGGCCCTGGGGGCAGTTGTTCAAGCCTTGGAACATGATTGCCAGGCCGTTTTTCGGGTATGACAGCACGCCCGGGGCTTCATGGTACGGGATCGGGGCGGGCTCGGCGGTGACCCAAAGCTCGATCCACCAACCGTGCCCGAGGTTACACGGGTTGACCTTGGCATCGACGTCGAACTGAATCGTCCCGGTACGATCGGTGAAGTCGAACAGCTGTCGAACCCGATTGGAGTTGATCGCAAAGTCGCCCTGATCGTCGTAGACCTCATTCAACTGGTGCGAAGTCAGACCGTCGACGCCGGTGCCATCACAGATCGCGATGTCTTTGCCGGGCAAGAGACCACTGAATGGCTTCCCGCAAAAGGTCGCAGGCGCAACGGACTTCGTATCGGTCGATGCCGGCACGCGCACGAAGTGCATGCGCGTTTCGTGTCCCCAGCGCGCGAAGCTCCAACGCTTTTCGTCGAGGTCGCCGCTGCGACCGCCCGGATCTGGAGTCTCGAAGTCCTCGCAGAACGCAGGATGGTCCATGCCACAACTGCCAGGAGGGGCACGCGGGGGAACTTGCACTGGTAACGCAGGACCGCCACTGCTGCCATTGCTGGTGCTGGCTGAGTTTCCCTTGCCGCTCTCGCTGCTGGTAGTGTCGCCACTCCCGTTGCCACCGCTGCTGCTGCTGCTGCCGCTTTCGCCACCGCCAGAGCTGTGCGGCGTTTGCGCGCCACCGCACGCGACCAGCGCGAACGAAAGCCCCAGGACGAACACAGATACGTTCCTTGCTACCATGACCTGCTCACATCGAAGAGCGCAGGCTCGAAGCCGCGCCTGTACTACATTTAACGACTGGAAATCACCGAAGAGTAACTGATCTGTACGCCCCGCTCAACGAACCACTTAAGTCCCACCCAGGGCGAAGCCGACCCGAGCCAGCACAGGCGCGTTAAATATCTGAGAGTTACGAAGCGAAGTGATGTGCGAGCCCGCTGATGGGCAGTGCGCGAAACTCCGTTGCCAGTGGATCTTGCTGGAGATTCGACACGCCATTCGCCAGTGGTGACAAGCATGTCATCTGCGTCGAGCCATGTAGCTCGCGAAATCTTGGACGTTCAAATCAGCGCGTCGCGCGCACGCATCACTCGCTACGTATTCTCGAGCGCGCAGTGCAAAGAGCAGGACGCCACGCGACTGCTCGGGCGCCTGGAATACACTCGCTCGATTGCTGAATGGCCAGCTAATCCGCCGTCCGGTGGAGATCGTTCGACCGTCAGCGCGATGAAGGGATCGTAGCGAGCGCGCTGGCCCAGCAGCGCTACGAAGCTAGTCAGCGAGCGCGATCGCTAGCGACTGAAGCTGGCGTGAAATTCAACTTTTGGTTGAGCAAGTAGTTCCAGCCGGTCACTGCGACAATCGCAATCGCGTTGGCAACGTAGCGATCCACCTTGGCGTAGTTGAACAATATGTTCAGCAGCAGCACGTTCAGCGCGACACCGATCAAGCAGATCGCATTGAAGCCGAGAAAGCGCCGGAAGCGCGGACCAATCCCGCGCTGAGCTGCAACCAAATCACCGAAAGTCCAAATGTCATTGAGCAGGAAGTTGGACAAAATGGCGGCTTCCGCGGCGATCACTTTACTGCGCGTGAGACCCATACCGAGCATCGTCGGGTCACTGAGCAAGAATAGCAGCGCCATGTCGACGACCACGCCGCTCGCACCCACCACGCAGAAGCGAAAGAAGCGCGACTTGGGTAGAGTCGCCCAGCGCAACTTCAAGAGGTGTCCCAAGTATTGCGAGTACAGTCGCCAAGTGACCTTGGACTCGCCTTCCTTGCGTTCGCGGAAGACGTAGCCAACTTCGCCGATCCAGGGCATTTCGCCGCGCGCAACCACCTCGATCAAGATCTTGTAGCCGAGCGGATCGAGCTTCACATTGGCGATTGCGGCGCGCTTGAACATGAAATAGCCGCTCATCGGGTCCGAAAGTCGGCCGAGCACGCCAGGTAGCAAGATCAGGCCGAGCAACGAGGCTCCGCGCGACAACAAGCGGCGTATCAGGCTCCAATCACTCACGCCACCATCGGCGACATGGCGACTTGCAACGGCCAAATCCGCGCCTTTGTCGATTTGCTGCAATAGCTTCAGATTGACTTCAGTCGGATGCTGGAGGTCAGCGTCCATGACGCCCAAGACCTGGCCTCGCGCTGCTTGCCAGCCCCGAATGACCGCGGTGCTCAGCCCTCGCTCACCGACCCGGCGCAGGACGCGCACGCTCGGGTGCGCCTCCGCCAAATCCAGTGCGACTTGCCAAGTCTTGTCTGGACTATCGTCGTCGACGACCACGAGTTCGTAAGCCTTGCCCAAAACGGGTTCGAGCAGCGCATCGAGCTGGCCGACCAGCGTGGCAATGTTCTTCGACTCGTTGAAGGTGGGAATGATCAGCGAGAAGCGAATCGCTGGATCGAATCCCGGTGCGACGACTAGGCTTCCCGAAGGCTGCGGAACGAGATCAGAGGTCATGCGGAGGACGACGTCTGAACCGGAATTTCAACTGCTCCGATTCAGCGGCCTAACAGACGATGCCGCAAGCCCCGGGCAATGGCAATGGCAATAGCGTTGCCGTCATGCTGGTCAACGGCTCCGCCCTCGAAGCTTAGCGATGCATGCGTCGTCGGTGGCGCTTCGAGTTCGAGGAGGATTAGCTTGCATCGGGGCCAGAGGCGTGCCGGGCAAGCGGCAAGCGGCGACTGCGTTGACCGCGTGAAACCGCAATGTTAGCTCTTTTCGTGAACGATTCGTGTGTTTGCTGTGGATAGACAACGTTTCCAGATCAACTCAATCAGCATCATCATGCGCCCCCATGACACCGGCCCCGCCCGGGATGGCTCCGAGGCTTTCGGCGCGCGCTGCCAGGACGAATCAGAGGGCTGCAGATCGCCGGCCTCGAGGCGATGCGAAGTTGGGTGGGCTGAGGGATGGCTCGTTGGGCACTGCCAGATGAAAGCTTAGGAGATGAACGCAAACGACTTCAGTGGCAAGAGTCAGGCGCGACTCTCGATCGCGCTCTACGCGGCGCCGCTTTCAGCGCTGATTTGCAGCAGCGCAAGTTGGCTTCACTATTGGCTGACGGGAAGCGTTCGGCTCCGAGAGTTTCCGCGTGAACCCGTTCTCGCCTGGACTGGCTTGATGGCCGCAGCAGGCCTGGTGCTCCTCGGGGCTTGTTGCGTCACCGCGTTCCTGTCGATTAACAGGCAGAACGCCCGCAAAATCCTGTACTCGGCGCTCGCCGTGCACGCGATCATGTTGACCGCGCTGCCGCTTTTTTCGACCGACCTGTTTAGCTATCTGGCGTACGGCCAGCTAGCTGCGCGGGGCTTGAATCCTCACGCCGTCGGGCCCGCCGCTCTCGGCCAATCGCCCCTGCTCGGTATGGTTGGTTGGGTGAACACACCGTCTGTGTATGGCCCCATCGCTGACCTGCTGATGAGCGTCGCTGGACACGTCGGGCAGTGGGCTGACTCCCCCGTTTGGATCGCCGGCCTCTGTTACAAGTCGATCGTCGGATTGTTCGACATCACGAGCCTGCTCATCATGTACGCCGTGCTGGGCGCTTCGGACGAACGCTATCTGTTGCGGGGCTTCGCGCTATTTGCGCTTTGCCCCGTGTTGGCGTGGGAGGTAGCGGGGCAGGCTCACAATGATGGCCTCGTGGTGTGTGCAGCCGCCGTTTACGTTTGGGCGAGCAGGCGCGGGAAGGACTCATTGGGAGTGGTCGCGCTCGCGCTCGGCGCTCTCTCCAAGTTCGTCTTGGCACCAACCTTGGCCCTGCAACTGCGAGTGTTCGCACGTACCGGCATTTTGCGCGTCGTGCCGTACGCGGCGCTGATCTTGGCCGTCGCAGTGGTCTCCTATTTGCCGACCTGGTCGGGGCTGGCAACGCTCAACAGCTGGATACAGCCAATGAGCCACGACGACACCTTCCGGCAAGGCACGTCCCTGTATACCGTGCTCTGGAAGGTGCTGCGCGTCCTGCATGCACCGGAGTCCGCGCACGCAGTGTCTTACCTGACGTATGTCTGGACCGGCCGCTTGTTGGTCGCGACGCTCGGAGCAAGCTTCCTTTGGCGCGTTCGCAACTCGGAAGACGTTGCCTTCGCATCATTGATAGTGCTGCTCGCGTTGTTGTCTACGAGCACGTCCTCAGCAGCGTGGTACTTACCCTGGACTCTGCCCTTCGTCGCGGTTCAACGAGAAACTCGCTGGCAAGTCTTCATTCTCGGCCTGACGGTGGTCTGCGCTCCAGCTCACGGCCCAGCCCCACTTTGGCTGCTCTTGCCAATTGGACAAGTCGCCGGGTTGGTCGCCTTGTGCAAATGGAGCGTGCCCAAAGTGTTCGCCGCCGGCCCGCCAACTAGCTAGTGCCAGTCGAGCGAGCTCAGCCCAGCAGGTCTTCCGTCACGGGCTAGACATTGCTGTGAACGATCGTGTGCGAGTGGTACGTCGATGATGAAGATATCGAACTGCGTCGCAACGTCGCGTTTCTAAAACACACGACCTGCACTCGATGATTTCGACGAGCGCGGTCAGCGCGCACAGCAGACACTCAACTACGCAGCCTTGCTGACCAAACCGTGACGCCGCCAGCGGCCCGCTTAAGTGACAGCGAGGACGTCCGTTTGCGGCATAGTCAGCGCAGGAAATGGAGCACGGATGACTATGTACGCTTCGGTAGGTCTGTAAAATTCCGAAGGAAATTTTGGACGCGAGTGCGGGTGTCGCGGATTTATGACACGCTCGCTCCGAACCGTGGCTGAATGGTACGAAGTTCAGAGCAACCCAATCTTTATGCGGCACAGGACAGTGCGCGCTCGAGCCAATGGACGAGATTTTCAGGCGCGGTCTTTTTGGATGCTTCTTGGAGTCATCGGGTGCTCTCCGAGACGAGGCCTGATGGCAGCCACCTACTTATCGCGACGGTACCACTGCTCAAGTGAGCGCCACGCGCTGAGAGTTTTTCAAAGGGCCCCTGGGCCAGCAGAGTTTGCACTCCCTTCCGTCGAAATGTGGCGAAGGGGCTAGCTAGGAGAGAGTGAATGAACGGTCGATTTATTTCTCACGTTTGCGCAGTTGCGGTACCGATGTTGGCGCTGGCCTGCGGGTCGGATGGTAGGCCAGCCGCGCACCCAGGTGCTGGCGGCGGGACTGGAACGGCTGGCACTGGGTCGGACTCGGGCGGCACTGGAACGGTCGGCACTGGAACGGCCGGCACGACCACGAGCGGCGGCGGGGCCAAGGGCGTGGCCGGCGCTCCGGGTTCCGGCGGAAGCACTCAAGCAACTGGACCCGGGCTCGCGATAACGCCGAAAAACGGCAAGGCCCCGGTCAGCGGAAAGCTACAGTTCACTGCGGTGGTGACGGGGGTCAGTAATTCCGCCGTCGACTGGACTGTTCAAGAGCCGACCATCGGCGGTGCAGTTTCAGACTCGGGTCTTTATAGCGCGCCGGCCCAATCCGGCGTGTTCCACGTATGCGCGACCAGCAAGGCTGATTCGAAGTTACAAGATTGCGCTGTCGTGACGGTGAGCGCAGCGGCTGGAACTCCTCCGGTATACAAGAGTGGCGTCTGGTCGAATCTGACCCCGCCCTATGGTGGCACGGGCGCGAGCGTGTCCTGCATGGCGATGGATCCGAGTGATCCTCTGACCATCTACGTGGGGATCAACTGGAAAGGCCTGTGGAAGACGACGGATGGCGGCTCGACTTGGAAGGCGTTGGGGTCTGGTTCGGACCCCAACCCCTACGACAAGGAGACAGGCTATCTCGATGACGCAAGCGCGATCGCCGTCGACCCGAACGATTCGCAGCATCTCTATTTGTCCAAGGGCGTCGACGGAGACAACATAGGCTTTTGGGTCTCCAGGGATGGTGGCGAGAGCTGGAAAGCGCCCGCTAACTTTCCGCCTGCAGGCACCACCACCGACGTCACCACGATGGCCGTGGATCCCGCTGACTTCAAGCACCTCTTGTTGGGCTCGCACGGCTACTGGGCGAACGCCACTTCTGGCGGCATCATCGAAAGCCTAGACGGCGGTGAGAGCTGGATTGCACATCCGGCACAAGCTGGTTGGCCCGCGGGCAGCGTGGGCGTTCAGTTTCTGAATGATCCGGCCGCCGGAATCGGGAACGGCAAGACGTGGCTGGTGGTGTCAACAGGGTTCTATTTGACCAAAGACGCTGGTGCCAACTGGGCAAAGATTTCGGATTTCCAAGGCGTTCATGGTGCGGTCGAAACAACGCGCATCACTCCCGACCACTTCAAGAACGACCCCGAACTAGCAAAGTTCGGCGTGCTCTATGCGGCGGGCCCGGAAACCCCGGTTCGTAGCAAAGACGACGGCGCGACGTGGGAGCGAAAAAATGATCTCCCGAGCTCCGTCTATTACACAGTCGGCAACGATGGCACCAACTTGTACGCAGTGCCTGACAAGGACTCGCCCGTGTACACTTCTCCGGTCACGGATGGCGAGCACTGGGTAGCCATGAACGGTGGGGCGCAGAAGTTTGCGAGGGGCAGCATCATGATTCGTTTCGACCGGGCGAACCGCATCGTCTATATGGTCAACTGGGAAGCAGGAATTTGGGGCCTGAAGACCGACCTTTGATTGGGACGCGGGGGCCACGCTAGCGCTCTGAGTGATCCCCATCCCAATCACACGTGAGTAGACCCGGGCTCTTTCTCGAAAAGAGTCCCGGGTCATTTCTTTTTGTTTCCTGATCGGGACCGAGCGCCGAAAACACCGCGGTTGCTTGCTGCTAGCGTACCGACATACTCTGCCGCGCTGAGGTCGAGCGATGTTTCGGAGATTGCTGGTTACGTTGGAGAAGCTCACGTCGAGCGAGCTGCGCTTGGCAGCGACCGTTCTGGCCGTCCTGGCCGTGTCGATCGGTCCAGCCGCTTGGTCTGAGGAGCACTTTGACTCGAACGTCCAGGTCCATCAGGCCTTCGCGTTCCTGCATGGCCACATGGCACTTGACCGCCCCATCATGGATGCCGTCGAGCGCGATGGTCAGTACTTTTCGATTTTTCCGCCGTTTCCGGCACTCGTGCTCGTCCCGTTCGTTGCGCTGTTCGGTCTCGGGATCAAGACGCTGCTGTTGACCCCGCTGCTGGGCGCGCTGATCGCCAGCCAAACCTTGCGTTTGGCCCTGAAGAATCGCTTGGAGTACGACGCTGCACGCTGGGTGGCGTTGGCCTTCTCTTTGGGCACGGCGGTTTGGCTATGCATTCGCTACCCGATGGATACGTACTTCGCGCATTGTTGTGCCGTTGTTTGCACACTGGCGGCGCTCAACGAAGTGTTCGGCCGCCAGCGCGGGTTGTTGCTTGGATTTGGGGTTGGCTTCGCTGCCCTCTCGCGACAGTTCACCGCGCTAGCGCTACCTTTTTTTTGGCTGACGCTCCTTCTCTACCCGCGTGATGGTCGATCGCGTTCCGTCGCCTTCCGCTCGGTGCTGGCTACGCTGGTCGGGCTGGCCGTCAGCGCGGGCATCTACCTGTTGGTGAACCAGGCGCGCTTTGGCAGCCCACTCGATTCCGGCTATTCTCGCCTGCTGGAGAGTGAGTGGTACGCCTATCGCATGCAGCGTTGGGGGAACCTGAATCTGATCTATCTACCATCGAATCTGATTCGGATGTTCCTGTCCGGATTCAGTATTCAGTTTTCGGATCCTGGTCGCATGATTCCCAGTATGGAAACGAGCGGCACATCATTGAGCTTCGCCAGCCCGTTTCTCTTCTTGGCCCTCAACGGTCGGATTCGCGAAGCTCGCGCGGTAAATGTGGTCGGCTGGCTGTGCGTGGCTGCTATTTGTTTAGCGGTGTTGTGCCACAAGAGCGCGCTTGGCGGTTGGCAGGTCAATGCCGTGCGCTACTCGCTGGACTTCCTACCTCTCTTGTTCGTTTTCCTAATTCGTGCGCTGCGAGACGGCGGCGAACAGACGCTTTCTGTTTTCAAGTGGCTCGTCGTCTATGGCGTTGCTCTCAACTTCGCTGCGTTCGTGCTCGTTCCGGGCCTGCATGGCGCGCTGATGCACCTCCCGCACTGATGCCAGCCGACCGCCTGAGCAACAGCGAAGTGTCCGAATGCGAGGCACTTCGGACTCGTTAGGGACGTCGGCGGGCGAAGACGCGCCTGAGCACCACTAGGTCGAGATCAGGGCGAAGCGCTGTCGTCGAACGGGAAGCGCTGAATGACCTCGGCGGGGACGGTTTCCTTGGTGGAACTATCCCAGATGAAGAAAGCCTTCTGGTCTGGCGCATAAACGATGCCCACAGGAGTAAGCGGCAGTGGCGACGACACGGGCC
>Ga0247783_1000129_pt1 | contig 22266 bp, 19 predicted proteins | sample UWRJL064202C5_FD_179911 | JGI IMG/M metagenome (GOLD analysis project Ga0247783, IMG submission 179911) | Plant litter microbial communities from Arlington Agricultural Research Station in Wisconsin, United States - UWRJ-L064-202C-5 | ecosystem: Environmental > Terrestrial > Plant litter >...
ATTCGAAGCATCTGGCCCGTCACGTTCGCCCCGTCCCCGGCGAAAGCGAATGGCATGAAGCTGACGAAAATGCGTCTTGCGGGGTCGCGGTCAAGACTCCAGGCAGGCATCAAGCCGACCGCGGCGCGGGTATCCATCGACATGTAATCCCAGCGGCTGGTGACGCGATTGAATGTGAGATCGTCGATCCGCGTCCAGGCCCGGCCCGGCGCGCCCGGCAGCGTATGCAGTCTCTCCTGGAGCATCGGACCGATCATCTCGCGTTCCGCCACGAGGCCGCTCGTCGTCACGGGCGTGGCGCCCTCCTTCTCCCATTCGGTGAAGGTGGCGTCCCACGTCCCGACGCGTTTGGCCAGTTCCTCGCCCTCGGGTCCTAGTTGTGTCAGGCGATCGTTGGCCGATATCACGACCGGGGCAGACGACGGGGGCGGTGGAACGGACTGCGCAGACGCCGCGGAAACCAAGGCGAGGTTGAGGGCAGCACATGCGACCAGCACGCCGGCGTGTGCGCCTTGGAACAGGGAACGGCGATTTTGCATGGCTCGAATGAGAGATCTCCCGGCCGAGAACCATAGCTGCTGTCGCCGCCACGTGGTGGCGACGTTTGCGCGCCGGTGCGGTTCCGCCAGGGCGCCAATCAAGATCGGAACTGCCGCCCGTGGAGGACGCACGAACGAGGGTCGGTCCAACTCACTTCAACTTGATGCCTTGCGCCGCCGCCATGGCTCGCTCCTGCCTGGCGTGATTGGACAGGTATTCGCTGTGCTGCGCCTTCGTGCGATGCGTGCCCATCGTCGCGAACAGTTCGCGCAGCTTGTCGGCGGGAAGGTCGGCGCCGTAGCAAGGCGTTCCGGGCTGCTGTCGCCATGATTCATGCAGGCTACCGTCGTCCACGGGGTCGAAGCCAAGTTCCTCGACCAGACGCATCACCTTTTGCTTGGCTGCTGCATCGTCGCCAGCCACCGGCAACGAAATGCGGCCGGGCATGCCTTTGGGCAGGCCTTTGTTCTGGAGGTGATCGGCGTAGATGTTGTTGAACACCTTCACCACGGGGCGGCCGAGGCGCTGCTGCACCCATTCGCTCTCGGTGGGATCGCCGGTGTCCAGCTCCGCGATGTGGCCGTCGCGTAGTAAAGGGTAGTAGTTGCTCGTGTCGATCACAGGGATGGCAGCCCCAACGCCCTCGAAGAGGTCTTTGGGCAGGTCGGGGATGTTCTTCAACGGGATCGTGACCACGACAATCTCGCCGTGGCGTGCTGCTTCCCGGGCCGTCACCGGCTTGGCGCCGGTCTTTCGAGCGAGATCTCCCAACGTGTCGGGGCCGCGTGAGTTGGCGATGAAAACCGAGTGGCCGAGGCCGCCGAGCCGCACGGCAAGCGCGCTGCCGATGTGACCCGCCCCGATGATTCCAATGTTCATGACAGCTTTCCTCAAAGTCCAATGCATCAGTCCCTGCGAGCCCGATCGAAGCGTCACGTCGGGTGCGGAATCGAAGACCTCCCGACCGAATCGGGCAGCGCTCGAATGAGCGTGGGCGTTGGCTTCACAGCAAAAGCATCGCGAACGTCGGGGCGCCCTTTTCTACCGTCTCAAACCTGGGCCATCCCGCCATCGACGCAGAGCTCTGCGCCAGTGATAAAGCTGCTTTCATCGCTTGCGAGAAATAGTGCTGCCGCGGCAACCTCATCGGGTCTACCAAGGCGGCCGAGGGGAATCAGCTTTGTCAGCGCGTCGCGTACCTCATTCGAGGCTGCGCTGAACATCGCCGTATCGGTCGGCCCCGGACTAATGACGTTGACGCGAATGCCCATCGGTGCGAGTTCGTTCGCCCAAGTGCGGGCGAAGGAGCGCACCGCTGCTTTGCTGGCACCGTAAACGCCATACCCTTTCGTGCCGAGCGCATCGGCGATCGAGCCGATGAGCACAATGCTTGCTCCCGCACGCATCAGACCGATGGCGCCTTGTGCAGCGAAAACGAGGGAGCGGACGTTCAAGCCGAAGGTCGCATCGAAGTGGTCCTCGCTGATGGAGCCCAACGTCGCGAATTCGGAGATGCCGGCATTGAGCACGAGAAGATCGATCCGTCCGTGTTCCGCGCGAATGCCGGAGAAAACCTGTTCGAGATCCGCGAGGCTTCCAGCATCGGCGCGGACCGAACGAATGCCGGTGTTATTGGGGTCTGCCGACGTCGCTGGGTCTTCTTTCGCCGGCGCGCGGCTGGTTGCATAGACCTGCGCACCCTCCGCTGCGAAGCGCTGTGCGATGGCACCGCCGATGCCGCTGCCTCCGCCAACCACCAGAGCGATCTTGTTCGCCAATCGATTCATTTGAACTCCATCCGGATTGCTGACTTTGGATGGCGGCGTGAAAGTTCGCACCGCCTCGGCGAGCAGCACTGTCTCGATTCAGAACAAGAGGAGCAGTCCGGGCCATGAAGCGCCCATCCGGGAGTGATAGCGGTCTGTCGCGGGCTTCACACCGGCAACTGCCGGCCGATCAGGCGCCTTCGACGCCATGGCCGACCATCTTCTTGGGCACGATGATCCTGTCGTAGTCGGCTTCTTTCACTTTGCCCGATTTGAGTGCCGCCTCCTTCAACGTCGAGCCGTCGGCGGCGGCAGTTTCCGCGATGTGCGCGGCATTCTGGTAACCGATCACCGGCGAGAGCGCGGTGACCAGCATCAGCGAGTTCTCGATATAGCCGTCGATCTTGTCCCTGTTCAACTCGGTCCCCTCGACCGAAAACTCGCAGAACTTCGCGCAGCCGTCGGCGAGGATCATCGCCGAGTGCAGCACGTTGTTGATGATGATCGGACGCATCGCGTTCAGTTCGAAGTTACCCTGGCTGCCCGCGAAGGCGACCGCAGTATCGTCCCCGATCACCTGGATCGCAATCATCACGATCGCCTCGCACTGCGTCGGGTTCACCTTGCCCGGCATGATCGACGAGCCCGGCTCATTGTCGGGGAGCTTCAATTCCCCGAAACCGCAACGTGGGCCCGAGGCCAGCCAGCGCATGTCGTTGGCGATCTTCATCAGCGCCACCGCCGCCCCGCGTAACGCAGCCGACGCCCGCACCATGTCGTCGAGCGAGCCCTGCGCCATGAACTTGTTGGGCGCGGTGACGTATGGCTTGCCCGTCAGGTCGGCGATTTGAGCTGCGACTGCCTTGGAGAAGCCGTTGGGGGCGTTGAGTCCGGTGCCGACCGCAGTGCCGCCAAGCGCCAGCGCATACAAGCCTTTTCGACTGCCCTCGATCTCGCGCTGCGCGGCGCGCAACTGCGCGGCATAGCCCGACCATTCCTGCCCAACGGTGAGTGGCACTGCGTCCTCGAGATGGGTCCGGCCGATCTTCACCACGTCCATCCAGTCCTTCGACTTGATCTCGATGACGTCAGCGAGCTTGTCCAGCGCGGGCAGCAGCCGTCCGTCGAACATCTCGACGGTCGCAATGTGCATCGCGGTCGGAAAGCTATCGTTGGACGACTGGCCCATATTGACGTCGTCGTTGGGGCCGATCGGCTCCTGGCTGCCGAGCTCACCGCCGAGCAGCTGGATCGCGCGGTTCGACAGCACCTCGTTGACGTTCATGTTCGATTGGGTGCCCGAGCCCGTCTGCCAAACGAACAGCGGGTAATGGTCGTCGAGATCGCCTGCGATCGTCTCGTCGGCCGCACGCACGATCGCGTCCGCCTTCCATTGCGGCAGCCGCCCTTCCCTGGCATGCACCAGCGCGCAGGCCTTCTTGACGATCCCGTATGCGCGATAGATCTCGACCGGCATGCGATCACGCCCGATCGAGAAATGGCGGAGCGAGCGCTGGGTCTGTGCGCCCCAATAGCGATCCGCGGGCACTTCGACATCGCCCATGCTGTCGAACTCGCGGCGCGTGCCGGTCGCGGACAAGCCGATGGGGACGTCGCTGATCGTCGGATGGTGGGCGTTTTTGGTCGCCATGATCCGTCTCCTTGACGATGAATCAGCGACGGTCCGCGCCGTAGACCGGCTTGTAGGTCATCGCCACGATCCACGAACGGATGTCGTCGGGACGCTTCACCGTCGCTTCGCCTTGAGCAAAGATGAAGTCGGCGACCCGCGTCGCGGTCGTGATCTCGGTTTCGAGAATGTTGTTCTGACGCGGGAACAACATGCCCTTGTCGCGATCGGCCTGACCGACCTGATCGGCGCTGCCCTCGGCGGCCGCGATGAACATCGCGTCGGTGATCCGCTTGGGCCTCGTGGCGTATACCGCGAGCCCGAACGCCGGGAAGATATAGAAATTGTTGGCCTGACCCGGATGGTAGGTCTTGCCGTTCACTTCGACATCCGGGAACTGGACGCCGCAAGCAACGAGCGCATTCCCGTCCGTCCAGGCGTAGATGTCCTTGGGGGTCGCTTCCGCCTTGTCCGTCGGGTTGGACAGCGGGAAGATGATCGGGCGTGCGGTGTTCCTGGCAACGCCCTGGACGACCTGCTTGGTGAACAGGCCGCCGATCGTGCTGACACCGATGAGTACGGTCGGTTTGACTTGCTCGACCGCGCCCGCCAGATCCTTCTCGGTCTTCCAATCATGCGCAAACACTTTCTGCGATGGATTGAGATCGCCCCGCCTTTTTTCGATCAACCCATGGACATCGAACAGGCCGATGCGTGCGCGCGCATCATCCTGCGACAAGCCCTCCATCTGCATCGCCTCGACGATCATGTTGGCGATCCCGATGCCGGCCGAGCCTGCGCCAGCGAACAAGATGATCTGATCGGAAAGCTTCTCCTTCTTGATCTGCAGCGCGGTCTTCAGACCCGCGATCGCGACACTGGCAGTGCCTTGGATGTCGTCGTTGTAGACGAGATACTTGTCCTTGTAGCGGGCGAGCAAGCGAATCGCGTCGTCGCCCTTCCAATCCTCGAAATGCACGCACACGCCCGGGAACACGCTGTTGGCGGCCTCCATGAATTCGTCGACCAGCGCGTCGATCTCGTCCGGCGAAGGCGGCTCGTCGCGCAGCCCCGTGTAGAGCGCGTCGGCGCGTAGCGCGGCGTTGGTGGTTCCGATGTCGAAATGGATCGGCAGCAGGCAGTCAGGAGGGACGGCGGCGCACGCCGTATAGAGCTGAAGCTTGCCGATCGGGATCGGCGCCCCGTTGGCGCCGATGTCGCCGAGGCCGAGGATACGGCCGCCCGACGAAACGCAGATGAAGCGGATGTCCTTGACCGGCCAGTTGCGCAGCACCTCGGCGAAGCGGCCCTTCATTTCCTTGGTCAGATACATGCCCTGCGGCTTGCGGAAGATATGGCCGTAGGTCAGGCACGCATCGGCGATCGTCGGGTCGTAGACGATCGGCACGAAGCGCGCGGGGTCGGACATAGTCGTCGCATAGAACAGCGTCTCGTCGCGGTCGCACAGTTCCTGCAGGTAAATGAATTGTTCGAGCTCGGATGGCTTCGCATCGAGATGCCCGAGGACGCGCGCGACCTGCGTATCGAGCGACTCGACGGTGGCGGGCAGCAAGCCTTCGAGCCCCAACGATCGCCTTTCCTCCTCGGTGAACGCGGTGCCCTTGTTCGCGAATGGATCGTTCAACAACGCGATGCCCTTGGCTTGTGCCATGACGAAAATCTCCTTCATCAACCTCTGGTGAAGATGCGCCTCGCAGGAACACGATCGAGGCCTCAGCGAGCACGGAAAACGGCCAATCGGCATGGCTCACATGAGCGATCTTGGGAGCGATCACCATAGCCGCTGCTGCTCGCCTGCGGTGGCGACGTTTGCGCACCGGCGCGGTTCCGCTGAGGCACCAATTGCGCGGCGGGTGGGCAAGCAAAAGCCACTTTCCGAGCTTGGATAAAGCCCTTTGACCGCACGGGAAAGCATGCGGCAAGCATGCGGCAAGCATGTCGCGTCGCAGACCCTTTGTGGATTGACAAAGCGACGATCGGTCGTCAGGTCATCAGAGGGCTCTTACGGTTGGCCGATGAGAGGCTCAGATGTCGACTCAAGCCCTAGCCATCGTAGGGACCTATCACGGTCGCGCGGAAGGGACCGGCGTTCTCGGCTGCTTGCGTGACCGCGTGCGCCACATCCTCCAACGCAAATTTGGCGATCGCGAAGTGGCTGAGATCAAGCAGGCCGGCTCTGATGAGCGCCACCAGCCGTGACGGCGCCCAACGGGGATACATCCACTGACCTCGCACGATGATGTTGTTCCGCATGAGCCAGGGATAGGGCAAGGCGAGGTCTTCGCCGCCTTGCATGCCGACGCCGCCCATCAAGATCACACGCCCATTCGGTCGCACGGTCATCAGGGCCGCACGCACCGTCGCTGCCGGCACCGTCGGCGGCATCAGATCGAGCACGCAGTCGATGGGACCAGGCGCCGCCGCAGACATCGCCGCTTGATCCGCCACCACGTCGCCGGACAGCGCCACAGGTCGGACGCAATCGCCAAAGCGCCGAGCGAGATCATCGAGGGCCGTCCGATTGCGTCCCGGCGTGACCACGCAACCGGCTCCCATCGCCAGGGCCACGGCGACCCCCGCGCTGCCAAAACTGCCCGTGGCGCCATGGATCAACAAGGTTTCGCCCGGCTGCAGTTCGGCGGCTAGCAGACCTCCGAATGGCACGAGCAGCGTGCCGAGCGCACACCATTGCAGCGCCTTGTCGGCATCCACCGCTCCGAGCGGCGTGACATTCTCGGTCGGCATCCGCACTTGCTCAGCCCAGCTTCCATCGCCGACCCATTCACGGAGTCGCCGTGCTCCGGTGCCCGGCGCAATGAGCCCCTGAAGCATGATGTCCGGCGCCAATGCATCGTCTCGCGATCGGATCGTTGGATCACAGTAGACCCAATCACCGACCTTCAACTTCGTCGAGTCGTTTCCAATCCCGCGAACTCGACCAATGGCCCCTGTGCCGGGAACGGCTGGGAGCTCGAAGGGATAGGGGCGCTCTCCGCTAAAGACTTCTACCGCATATGACAAAACGAACGCGGCGAAGACGTCCACGATGACTTGACCCGTGCCAAGCTCGGGCGCGGGCACGTCACGAACGACCAGAGGTGCACCAAACTGTTCGAAGATGACCGCTTTCATCACCGACCGACTGACGGCTTTTGAATCGTTGCGCGACCGCTCTCGCGACTACGGGGTGCGAGCAGCGGGGGCTATCCCGCCAAGTGTGCTGTTGTCACATAGCCGCGGCCGGTGCAGCCGTCGTGTTGCTCGTTGCACCGTGCTTCTTGCGCGCGACGCTCTTCTTCGGTGACGTGTTCTTGACCGCGGGATAGTTCGGCTCGTCTCCGGCGGGGGGTAGCTCGCCTGCGGCCTTTGCTTTCAGGACGTCTTGCTTGACCTGAGCGCGCGTTAGCGGTCGCGGCGAGGTCGGTTCAGCGGCGAATCCCAATGTCGCTGTCAGCGCGAGCGTGGTGGCAAGGAAGTGATGCGATTTCATGAAGGGCACCTGTCTCATGGGTTGACGTCCTCGATGTGTGGACGCGTCTCGAGATCGTACGAGCCACCTAACACGCGAGACATTGGACAAGCGACGCGAATGGCCTCGGAAAAAAGGAAATTGGTGCCTTGACGGAATCAGACCGGCGCACAAATGTCGCCACCGCGCACGGGACACAGCAGCTATGGTTCTTGACTTCGAGATCTAGCGCACTTTCGCCATGCCAATTCCCCGCGTGAAATCAGCAGTGTTCGGACGAGACCCCTCGCATCCGCAGGCGCCGTCTTTCGGAGCGTCTGCAAGATGCCCTTCAATGCGGCTATTGCACGCCCGGACAGATCTGCTCGGCTCAGGGCCTCATCAATGAAGTCCATCCCCAATGTCGATTGGAAGTGCGTTCAGATGCGTCGGCTAGGTTTGAGAACCATGGCGAGTTGGTTAAGCATTTGCCTGGAAACTCCGGTGATCGACTGCAGCGAGTCTGCCCGGATCGCGGAGAGGTCGAACGCCGACGAGGTCGATGCTAAAGGACGCTGTGCTGAAGTCCGGCAAAGTTGCCGTCCCGGGCCCATGACGACGGTCTCAACGCGTTTGGCGGGATCGACGATGCTGTCGAACGTCTTTCTCGTGCTGAGTCGCATGTTTCTGCGCTATCGCCTCGCCGCCGCTGGCGTCGCTATTGTGGTGGCGGCGTCGCCAGCGCTTGCACAGGCGCCCGCGCGCGTGCGCGGCCTGATCACTGCCGTCGATGCGAGTTCGGTCACGATCCAACAGCAAAGTGGCGGGCCGCTCACGCTGCGGACCGGACCTGACACGATCTATTCAAAGGTCATCCCGGCCACGCTCGACGAGATCGGGCCCGGTGACTTCGTCGGCACCGCGAGCAAGGGGCCGCGCGGCCACTGGATAGCGGTCGAAGTCGTGATCATTCCCAAGAGCATGCGGGCCGGACGAGCAGGCTATGCGAGCTGGGATCCTTTGCCAGATCCGGCCGCCGGCGCGCCAGCGAACAAAGTCACGACATCGATGACGAACGGCCTGGTCTCACGCGCGTCGGCGCCGGCCGCACCCTCCTCCCCCACCACGATGACGAACGGGACCGTTGCGTCCGCAGGACCTACCGCTGCCGGGCGGACCCTGACCGTTACTCTCGTCGGCGGAGCGGTCGAACGGATATTCGTTCCAGCGGGCGCACCCGTCACCCGGTTCGTGCGCTCGGACCGCTCCGTGGCTTCGGCAGGAGCCGTCGTTTTCGTAAAGACGAATCCGGGCAACAAGGCCGGCTTGATTGCCGCAGGAGAGGGCATCACGCCGCCGATGTAGGCGCGCGTGGGTTTGCGCGCCGGCCGAAGCGTGAGTTCCTGACGGTCGGTGCCCGCCTCTTGATCAGGCGGTCAGTTCGGGATGGAGATTCCGCACCGGACTCAAACCTTCAAGTAGCGAGGCCAGATGAAGAACGGTCGATTCCGCCAGCCACGGCGCGACCACCTGCACCCCGATCGGCAATCCATCGTGGCTGGTGCCGAAGCGCATAGACAGGGCCGGAAGCCCAGTCACGTTGAACGGCGCGGTCGCTTTCATGATGTTCAAAGCCGGCACTTTCTGGCCATTGATGTCGAACTCGGTGGCACCATGCTCATGCGCTGGTACAGGCGTTACCGGGCAGAGCAGTCCGTCGTACCGCTGAAAGTATTGGGCGAAGCCGTCCTTCAGATTTTCGGCTCGCTGTTCCGCATCCACGAAATCGCTGATCGAGGTCGCGGGCCTATCCAAGACGAGCCGGGCATATTTGAAGACGTCGGCTTCATGCCCGGCCGTCACGTTCTTGAACTCGGGTTTGGCTTCCATCAACTGGAGCTTGAAGAACACGTCGATGGAGTCGATCAGCTCGAGCGCGGGAATGCGCACGGGCTCAACGAGGATCCCCGCATTCTCGAGTGCCTCGGCCGCAGCTTGCACGGTCGCCGCGACATCGGAGTCGATCGGGCCGAAGCCTGGTTCAACGAGCCAGCCGACCCGAAGCGGTGAATTCAGGGTCGCTCCCACGCCGGTGTCGATCATGCGTGGGCTCGTCGCGTAGCCATCGTCCCCGTCAGGACCGGTGAGAAGCGAGTAGGCGAGCGAGATATCACGAACGCTGCGCGCCATGGGTCCGACGTGCCAGAAGCGGCGCGGCACGCGCGGCCAGAGGCCCGTCATGGGAATACGCCCGTGAGTCGCCTTGAGCGCGACGATCCCGGTATGCGCTGCGGGTCCACGCAAGGAGATCGAGACGTCGCTCCCGATGCCGATCGGCGACAGGCCCGCCGCGATCGCCGCGGACTCACCGCCGCTCGATCCGCCCGGCGTGCGGTCCAGGTTCCACGGGTTGTTCGTCCGCCCCGAAAGCAGGTTGTCGGTTTCGGTAGCGTAGGAAAACTCGGGAAGGTTCGTCTTCGCGAGCAGGATGCCGCCCGCCTGCTTCATCCGGGCGACCGTAGTGGCATCCACATCGGGGCGGCGGCCCCTGAAGATCGGCGACCCGCGCTGGGTGGGCACGCCTGCGGTGTCGATCGAGTCCTTCACGGTGAAGGGTACGCCGTGCAGTGGGGCGAGCTTCTCACCCGCCATCACCGACGCTTCCGCCGCCTTTGCGGCCCCAAGGGAATCCTCCGCCACTGTAACGATTGCATTCAGCTTGGGATTGAGGGCCTCGATGCGATTCAAGTGCGCTTGCACAACCTCGACCGGGGAGATTTCCTTGAAGCGGATCAGTTCGGCCAACCTGGTTGCATCGGCATAGATGAGATCGGCGTCCATGAGCGTCTTCGTTGTCATAGGAATGGTTAGGGTTGGCGCGATTAATCCGCATCGCCGACTGTCGGTCTCCACCCGAGGCGCCGAAGCATTGACCGAAGACGAAGGTTTGCGATGAAGACGAGCGAGACGAAACAACCATAGCTGCTGCTGTCCACTCGCGGTGGCGAAGTTTGCGCGCCGGTGCGGTTCCGTCATTGCGCCAATTAAAAAAGACCAGACACGCCACTCTTGAACCCATGCGGCACGATCCGTATCGAGCGCCTCTTCTTGTTCATTTCAAAGCTCTGGCTCCACTCGGCAGCGGGCCTTCCGCACGCGCGCGAGCCTTAAGGCTTGAGAATGATCGCGCCCTCGGATTGACCGCCCTCCAGAGCGGCATGCGCAGATGCCGCATCGGAGAGCGGATAGACTTTCCAAGCAGTCGGTTTGAGCACGCCCGCTTCGACGGCGTCGAATACCGCGGAGGCTCTCTGCCGATATTCGTCCAGCTGCGTTGCGTGGGCGGCGAGACTGGGTCGCGTGAGATACAGCGAACCTTTGTCGTTCAGCACGCTGACGGCGATCGGGTCGGGCGCCCCGCCGGATGCGCCGAGCGAAACCATCAAACCGCGTGGGCGAAGGCTGTCCAGCGAAGCCGCGAAGGTTGGCTTGCCGATCCCGTCATACACGACATCGGCCTTGTGACCGTCGGTCAGCTTCGCCACCTCGGCGGCCAGCGTGCGCGCGCTGAAGATCAGAACCGCATCGCAGCCGGCGGCCTCAGCCCGCGCCACGCTCGCCTCCTTCGACACGACGCCGATGACGAAGGCGCCGAGGGACTTCGCCCACGGAATCAAGATCTGGCCGAGCGCCCCCGCTGCGCCATACATCAGCACGACTGTGCCGGGCCCGACGGCAAAGGTGCTGTGGATCAGGTAATGGGCAGTAATGCCTTTAAACAAGATCGTCGCAGCATCGTCCATGCTGATCGCCTCGGGCACGCGGACAAGGCGCTGGGCGGGATAGAGACGACCGCTCGCATAACTGCCTAACGGTCCGAGTATGTAGGCGACCCGATCCCCGATTGCGACCTTGTCGACATCGGGGCCGATTGCCGTCACGCGCCCGGCAGCTTCCAAGCCCAGACCGCTTGGCAACGAGACCGGAACGGCTCCCTTCCGCTGCGAGACGTCGAGGACGTTAACCCCGATCGCGTCCTGTTCGATCCACACTTCCCCCGCCGAGGGGCGCTGTTGTTCGATCTTCTCGGCTTTGAGAACTTCGGGTCCGCCGATCGCTGTCATCCGTATCGAGACAAACATCGTCGCTCCATTCGTTGTCGGGCAGATATCACTCTGCAACTTTGTCAATTCCCCGAGACGTCACGCTCTTTTGACGCTTTCTGGTAAAGGTCGCGGTTCACCGATACGGGATCCGAAGCCCGATAGGAATCCGGGTCCCGAGTCGGTCTCAGAGCGTCGGATGCAGGCCGCGAAGCGTGCTGACGCCTTCGAGCAGCGAGGCGACATGCAGGATGGTCGACTCCGCCTGCCATTTGCCGACAATCTGCACGTTGATCGGGAGCCCCTCTTTGCTCGTACCGAACCGCATCGCGACGCCGGGCAAGCCGGTGATGTTGAGCGGCACGGTCGCGCCTTGCAGATAGGTGGCATCCACGGTTTCCCCGTTGATCGTGAACTCCTCGACGCCGTGCTTATGGGCCGGGATCGGCAGCACGTGGGTAATCAGCGCGTCGTAACGCGAGAAATAGTCGGCATAGCCGTCGCGGATGCGCTCGGCCGCCTGTTCGGCCTCGATGAAATCCTTCATCGACGTGTCGGGCAGCGACAGCATGGTCCTCGCCATCTTGTACATCTGGTCTTCGTGGCCCGCCGTCACCTCCCGGAACGCCGGCTTCATTTCCATCACGTGGAGCTTGTTGAAAACGTCGAGCGGAAAATCGCGCTCAAGCGCCGGAATGCCGACCTGCTCGACAAATACGCCGATGTCCTTCAGTGCGTCGGCCGCGGCCTTGACCGTCTTCGCCACCTCGGGGTCGACCGGCCCGAAGCCGGGGCCGACCATCCAGCCCACCCGGAGCTGGCGGTAGGGCTGGCGGCCAACGCCGGCATCGAACTCGATCGTGCTCGTGGCGAACCCGTCTTGGCCGTCTGGCCCGACGAGTTGCGAGAAGGCGAGCGCCAGGTCGCGAATGGAATGGGCCATCGGCCCGACATGCCAGAAACGGCGTGGCACCCGTGGCCAGATACCCGTCATGGGCACACGGCCATGCGTCGCCTTGAGGGATGAGATCCCGGTTTGTGCTGCCGGGCCGCGGACGGAGATGGCGAGATCCGTGCCAAGCCCGATCGGCGACATGCCCGCCGCGATCGCGGCCGCTTCACCACCGCTCGAACCACCTGGCGTGCGAGTCACGTCCCAAGGGTTGTTCGATCGGCCGGTGAGCAGGTTATCGCTCTCGATCCAGTAGGAGAATTCGGGAAGGTTGGTCTTCGCCAGCAGGATCCCGCCCGCCTTCTTCATGCGCACGACACTCGTCGCGTCGATGCCGGGAACGCGGCCCTTGAAGATCGGCGAGCCGCGCTGGGTCAGCACGTCCGCGGTGTCGATCGAGTCCTTCACCGTGAACGGGACACCGTGAAGCGGGCCCAGTTCGTCGCCGGCCAACACCGCTGCCTCCGCCGCCTTTGCAGCGTCGAGCGCACCGGCGGCCAGCGTGACGATCGCATTGATCTGTGGGTTCACCGCCGCGATGCGATCCAGGTGCGCCTGCACCACTTCAATTGGCGAGACTTCCCTCGTACGAATTAATTCAGCGAGCCTGGTCGCATCGGAAAAAATGATCTCTCTGGTCACAGGGACCTCCTTTGAGTACTTCGTGCGGTGCGCTCAGGCTGCCAGCGGCTTGCCTAGGGTGAGCGGCGCTGAGCGATGCGAAGACTCTGCCGTCGTAACGGGCGGCCTCCGTTTGTCAGGGCCAACAGTCGCCAACAGTTTGCGCAGCATGGATTTAGTGCTCATCCAGGCGAAATGCGTGGTGAATTGCACGAGCCGCGTCTTCACCATGGGCCTGCGCTTCGGATGCGAGATGCGCGCAGCGTTCAGCCACGATCCTTGCAAACGTGATGGCGGATGTCTGCGGCCTGCAATCGAGCTCATCGGCAATTGCCTTGATTTCGTCGGAAGTCATCGGCCTTACCGCGTCGAAGGACACGCAATTGGCGGTTCATTCAGAGTGGTGCTCGCGCAGGGGCAACGCTTACCCGACCCTAAAGATGAACTTCCTTCGGTGCGGGAATTGGGGACGCTCAGGCCAGGAGCTTCTCCATCACGATCGGCAGATCACGGACACGCTTGCCGGTCGCATGGAATACGGCATTGGCCATGGCAGCCGCGCCGCCGACGATACCGATCTCACCGATCCCTTTGACGCCGAGCGGGTTGATCTCCCAATCCTCTTCGGGAACGAGAATGACGTTGACCTCGGGAACGTCGGCGTTGACGGGCACGAGGTACTCAAAAGTGTCCTTGGCGTAGCGGCCCCGCTTCTCGTCGACGCTCGTCGCTTCCAGCAAGCCCGAGCCCATGCCCCAGATCATTCCGCCCATGAGCTGGCTATGCGCCATGCGGGTGTTGACGATACGGCCGGCTGCGAAAGCCCCGGTAAGCCTTGGCACCCGGATTTCACGCGTCAGGCGGTGAATGCGCACCTCTGCGAATTGCGCGCCGAACGCGAACATCAGCGGCTTGCCGTCCTTGGTTTCGTCGCCGCGTGCCTGATTGGCGAACGGGACCTGACCTTTACGGAGCTTCTCCAACACGTCCGGCTTCTTGCTCGGCGGTACGAACTCGCCGAGTTCGGCGAGCTCGCTGACTCCCAGCTGTCGAAAGGCTCGAACGCGGTCCTCGCCGACAGGGATCGAGCCGCCGAGACGTGCCCGGATCTTGTCAGCCGCAAGCTTCACTGCAGAGCCGATCGATGCCGTTCCAAGCGAATTGCTCGATGCCGGCGCCGCCGGAAGCGTACTGTCGCCCATCACCACGCGAACGCGCGCGGGCTCGATGCGCAGCTCACTGGCCGCGATTTGGGCCAGAGCGGTATAGGTCCCTTGTCCGGAATCCTGCCCCGCCGTCTCAATGCGCGCGTCGCCGTAAGCGGTCAGCGTCACTCGCGCGATCGCTGGGGCCATGTGGGTCGGGTAAGCGGCCGTCGCGCAACCGTAGCCAATGAGCCAATCGCCATCACGCATCGAGCCGGGCTTCGGATCGCGCTTGCTCCAGCCAAAGCTTGCTGCAGCTTCGTCGTAGCAACGCATGAGCGAACGGCTCGTGAAGCGCGTGCCGTCGATCGGGCTTTGACGGATATCGTTGACGCGACGCAATTCGATAGGGTCCATCTTGAGTGCGACCGCGAGCTCATCCATCGCGCATTCGAGCGCGTACATGTACGGCATCTCGACCGGTGCCCGCATGAAGCCCGACGTCTGGCGGTCGGCCTTGACCATATTGACCTTCGTCGCGATCGCAGGCTTGCCGTACATGACCGTCGTGATGCCAAAGCCTGCGAGCGGGTAGTCGTCGTGCCGCGACTGCATCTCCCAGCTTTCATGGCCATAAGCAAGGAGGTTCCCTTGCCCGTCCGCCGCGAGTCGGATGCGATGCTTGGTGTCCGACCGGTAGGTTGCGAGCGTGTAGCCCTGGTTACGGGTCACGACATTGCGAACAGGGCGCCCCAGGTCGCGCGCCGCACCCGCGACCAACGCGGTGCGCTGCGTCATGAACCCCTTGCCGCCGAACGCGCCGCCCATGTACGGATTGACGACGTGCACCTTGGATAGGTCGATCCCCATCATGGCCGCCGCACCATTGGCGAGTTCGACGACGAACTGGCTCGGCTCGTAGATCGTCAACGTGTCGCCGGACCAATACGCGGTCGTCGAATACAGCTCGAGCGCATTCTGGTGCTGCGCAGGCGTCACATATTCACCCTCCACTTTGACCGGTGCCGAAGCGTAGGCATTGGCAAAGTCTCCCGCCCTTTTCTCTTTCTCCGAAAGCGTGTCGGGGTGCGTGATCGCGACGCCGGTGCTGGCCAACGTCGCTGCGGGTGTCGCGGCCGCATAGCGACATACGATGCGATTCGAGGCATCGCGCGCGACCTCGTAACTGTCGGCGATCACCATCGCGATGATCTGACCATCATGAAAGATCTCTGGGCCGGTCAACGGCATGTTCGTGTCGGACGCATAGCCCCCTTTCTGCGTGTAGGGAGTCGCGATCCGCTTGGGGGCATTGTGGTGCGTGTAGATTTTCACGACCCCTTTCAATGCCTCCGCGGGCGTCGTGTCGATCGACAGAATTTTCCCGCGCGCAATGCCACTCGTGAGGAAATAGGCCTCCAATGGTTCGGGCGCCGTGGTCATGTCAGCCGCATAAGGGAGCCGTCCGCTCACCTTTGCGACCGACTCGATGCGGGCGATGGGCGCGCCCATATTGGCGCGCGGAGTTGGTGCCGCCGGATTGGCCTGGTTCGTCATACGACCTCCATGGCCTGCGCCTCCAGCAGGGCGCGCACCACCGTCGCTTTGCCGAGAGCAACCTTGTACCGATTGTCCTTGCGTGGCTGCGCGGATTCGAACTCCGCATCGGCGGCAGCGGTCGCGCTGGATTCGGTCAGGCGCTTGCCGCGAAGCACCTGCTCGGCCTTGCGAGCCCGCCATGGGACCGTCGCTACGCCGCCGAGTCCGATGCGCACGTCGCGAACGAGGTCTCCGTCCAGCTCCAGCGCCACCGCCGCGCTCGCGTTTGCGAATTGATAGCTCACGCGGTCGCGAATCTTTCGGTACAGCGATCGACGACGCGGTCCGCCGGGGACGATGAACGCAGTGATCAACTCGCCTGGCACAAGACTGGTCTCGATGTGCGGTGTCGTTCCGGGCAGGCGATGCAGGTCGGCAAAGGCGAGCGAGCGTGGACCGGAACGGCCCAGCACTTCGACTCGAGCGTCGAGCGCGATCAGCGCGGGCGCCCAGTCGCCGGCGTATAGAGCGATGCAATGACCGCTCGTGCCCAGCACCGCGTGGGCTCGATTGACGCCATCCAGCGCGGAACACCCTGACCCGGGATCCCGCTTGTTGCACTGAGCGAAGCTGACATCGCGAAAATAGGAGCAACGCGTCCGCTGCAGCACATTGCCGCCCAGCCGGGCCATGTTACGGAGCTGCTGCGATGCTCCCTGCCACAGGCTTTCCGTCAGGATCGGATAGTCACGGACGATTGATTGATCCTCGTGCAATGTCGCCATCGATACGAGCGAGCCGATCCGAAGGTCGTCGCCGCTTCGCTCGATCCGGCGCATGGCCTCGTCCTTCAGGCCGGTGATGTCGACCAGCGTCGTGGGACCCATCACGTCCAGCTTCATCAGGTCAATCAGCGTGGTGCCACCGCCCTTGAACTGAACCGGTGCGGTCACGTGCGCGCTCGCGGGCACGGATGCGAGCGCAACCGCAGCGGCAGCATCGGAGGGCGACTCGTACGCGAACGGACGCATCAGCTCTTCTCCATCTCGGCTTTGGCCTGCTTCACGGCGGCGACGATGTTCGGATAGGCGGCACAGCGGCACAGATTGCCGCTCATATATTCGCGGATATCACCATCGGTACCGGCGTGGCCCTCGCCGATACACGCGACCGCGGACATGATCTGCCCGGAGGTGCAATAGCCGCACTGGAACGCGTCGTGATCGATGAACGCCCGCTGCATCGGGTGGAGGTTGTCGCCCTGCGCAAGTCCTTCGATCGTGGTGATGTTCCGCCCTTGAACCGCGACGGCGAGCGTCAGGCAGGACAGATGTCGCTCGCCGTCGACGTGGACGGTGCACGCACCGCACTGGCCCTGATCGCAGCCCTTCTTCGACCCCGTCAGCTTCAGCTTTTCGCGCAGAGCGTCGAGCAGTGTCATGCGGGTATCGACATGGACGGTATGGAAGACACCGTTCACCGCTAGCGATGCATCCCGCCACTGCGGTTCCGCTCGGTGATCCAGCGGTCTCTTGCCCGCGCCAGGCGATTTCGATCCTTCCTGAACAGCGACAGTCACTGCGGCGCCAGCCTCGGTTACACGGATCAACGGGGAAGCAGAAACAACGGCGCCCGCCGTTTTCATAAAGTCACGTCGTTTCATCGCGGTCCATTCAAGCGAATGCAGTGGCACCTCGATCAATATGCTTCTGGCTTTTCAACCCGCCACGGCGACTTGGCGGAGTTCGACAGAGAGAGATCTCGGGTCCGAGAACCATAACCGCGAACACCGGTGGACAGTGGCGACGTTTGCGCGCCGGAGCGGTTCCACTAAGGCACCAATGCTGATCGCAAGCGCCGCCGGGCCGCGTTGTGAAGTGCAGACGCGGGACCATTGCGAGGTTCCGCGATTGCCGCTTTGAGCGAACGGCAACGCTTCGGTTGCGAGGGGACCGTCAATGCGCGGACCTTCTCGCGTGCGCGACTTGCCCGACCTTCATCGAGTGCACGACTCGGAGCCTTACGCGATGGTCCTAACGACACCGCCGTCGACGCGCAAGGAAGCGCCCGTTGTCCCCGATGCCTGTTCCGAGCAGACATAGACGACCAAGTTCGCGACCTCTTCGGTTGTCGTGAAGCGATTGAGGAGCGTGGTCGGACGCATGGTCTTCAGGAATCGCTGTTCGGCCTCCGCTGCCGTAATCCCTTCCGCCTCGGCGTTCGCCTTCATCCAGTTGCCCAGGATCTCGGAGTTTGTCGGACCGGGGAGGACTGCATTGACCGTCACGCCCGTTCCGCCGACTGCCTCGGCCAAGCCCCTGGACACGGCGAGCTGCGCCGTCTTCGTCATGCCGTAGTCGATCATCTCCTTGGGGATCGCGAGCGCGGATTCGCTGCTGATGAAGACGACGCGCCCCCAACCACGCCTGGTCATGTTGGGAACATAGTGGCGGGCAGCCCGAATGCCGCTCATCACGTTCAGTTCGAAGAGATCGATCCACTCGCTGTCGGCGATATCGAAGAAGGACTTCGGGCGCGCCGTGCCGACGTTGTTGACCAGAATGTCCGCATCCGGTGCCTGCTCGAACAAGTACGCGGCACCTTCCGGTGTCGCGAGATCGGCGGGGACGCCGATGAGCTCTGCTCTCGGGAAGAGCTCGCGCAAGTCGCGAAGCGCTGCAGTGACCCGATCCTGCCCCCGACCGTTGATGACGACTGCAGCGCCCGCGCGCGCCAGGCCTTCGGCGATGGCTCGTCCGATGCCTGCCGTCGAACCCGTAACGACGGCCTTGCGGCCGGCAAGGTTGATATTCATGACACCACTCCTTCCACGTCGAAGAGATAAACCTGTCTGGCCGAGGCGCAGCCGATTCGAGTCAGGCTCCGGGCGGCGAAACTGCCGTCACGCTTCACGGGAAGGACAGAGCGCGATCAGCGCCTGGTCAACGCGATGCGGATGACCTCGTCCTTCGGCAGATCGACTTCCCGACCGCGCGTCCAATTCGGCGCTTTCGCGTACGCCTCCGGCTGCATGTCGAGCGACGCGATCTGCTTGCCGTAGACCGCGACGACTTCGATCGGCACGGCGACGGGACGCGTGAACCAGCCGAACGATCCGAACGTGCGGTTGTAATCGACGATCAGCTGGATGCCGCCGTCGGGCGCGCGCACGACGCGCTCGACGAGGCCGAGTGTGCGGTCGCCGTCGTCGTTCACCGGCAGCCCGATCAGCGCGCCGACGAACACCTTCTGCGGCCAGCGTCGCGCCATGCGTGCGGCGGGGGAGTCGTCTTCCTTGTTCGCCATGTCAGATGCCGCTGAACCAGTTGTAGCCTTCGTTCCCGTAGTAGGTCTGGACGAACGTGTCGGTCACTTCCATCGCCACCAGCCACTTCGCGTTCTTGAAGCCGAGCTTCGTCGCGGTCCGCAGCCGCAACGGGAAGCCGAAGGGCTCCGTGATGATCTCGCGCGCATATTTCGTCGCCAGCATCGTCTGCGGATGCAAGGCCGTCGCCATGTCGAGGCACTCGACGTAGCCGTCGGCGCAATGGAACGCGAGGTACTTCGACGACGTGTCCGCGCCAATATGCTCGAGGAACGCGCGCAGGTTCACGCCGGACCATTGGCCGATGTAGTCCCAGCCCTCGACGCAGATGTGACGAATGATCATCTCCTGCTCGGGCAGCGCGTAGATCTCCTGAGCCGTCCAGGCCTTCTTCTCGCGCACCTTGCCGGTCACCTCGAAGCGCCACTGCGCGATGTCGATGCCCTTCACGTCCTCGACGGAGTAGTGGGCATTGAAGCGTGGCGGCTTCAGCACCAGCGACTCGTCGAACGTCGGCGCGAGATGGTTCGGCCGGAAGATCGCTTCCTGCGTCTTGTCGTTCCACTTCGACACGGCGCGCAGCACGGTCTGCACCTGCGGCGTGTCGGTGACGTTGCAGCCGGACAGCATCGTCAAGGCCCCGAGACTCACCGCGCCGCGCAGCACGTTGCGCCGTTCGATGCTTTGCACGAGGTCGTGGTGCTCGAGCAGCGGGCGCTGGTCGACGCCGCCCGTCGGGCGAAAGATCGACGACGACCTGGGTTTGACCGGGGTCATGTCGACTCCCGGCGCTTCGGGCGGATGACAGGCCCGCCGTCGACCATCGCAACGAGCGTCTTCGGCACGAGTAGCGCGAGCGCGACGTGCACGACGAGGAAGCCGAAGATCGCGGCCATGGCGAGGAAGTGCACGAGGCGGACGTTCTGGAAGCTGCCGAACAGCGCCTGCGCTTCGGAGAACTGGATCGGCTTCCACAGCACGAGACCCGAGAACACACTCAGCAACCCGGCGCAGATCACGCCGATATAGAACAGCTTCTGCACGGGGTTGTAGATCGTCGGATCGTCGTGCGCGAGCTTGAAGTGCAGCGTGTCCTTGATGGTCCGGACGAACTCGCTCCAGTGGATCGGAATCAGCATGCGCCGGAAGCGACCGGTCGCGAACCCGTACGAGAGATACGCGAGACCGTTGATGACGAGGATCCACATGAAGAAGAAGTGGACCTGCAACCCGTGCTGGGCCCACGGACCGATCGTCAGCCAGGCGGGAAAGTGCAGCCAGCCGAAGATCACTTCGTCCTCGTAGATCTTCCAGCCCGACAGGATCATGAAGACGATCGTGACCGCGTTGATCCAGTGCATCACGCGCACGGGACCCGGATGGAGCCGTCGCGGTTTCGGTGCTGCTGCGGGCTCGGTCGGGGGCGCGACGTCGACGAGCGCGCGGGGCGACGCGGTTTGCATGGGACCCCTGATGGTGGTGACCGCGGCGCACCTGCGGGCGGCGACATGAAGAATGGTCCGAAACCATAGCGGCTACTGTCCACGCGCGGTGGCGAAGTTTGCGCACCGGTGTGGTTCCGTTAAGGCGCCAATAAAGCGGGACCGGCTCTATGGTTGGCGAGGTGAGTTTGAGTCACGGGCAAGGCTTCGCGGCACGATGTCGGCCAGGTGGCGCATGGCCCCGAGCGCGATGCTCAAGCCACGAACGCCTCATCAGATCAGCCACGCCCTGGACGATACTTCCGGGCTTCAAAAGAGCGACATTGCCCTTCCGCAGCGGGCACAACCCACTGCGAGACTTCGGTTTTCAGTCGAGCGGCTTCGGTCCGACCCTTTGCTCTCGCACCAGCTTGCGCGCGGCGCGTCGCTCTGCTTTCGTCAGTTTCTTCTTTGGCGGCGCGCTTGCGTTGGCCGGAGCCGTCCTGCCCGTTGAGGACGGTTGCGTGAATTTCTTCAACTTCCCCGGTTCGCCCGCGGGTGGCTGTACGGGCGGACTGCCGATCGTCTGTGCGGTGGCAGTCACCGACACCAGCGCAATCGCGGCGGCGATCAAATGCTTTCTCGCGTTCATCTCATTCTCCAGTGGACTGCTTCGATCATCGGCGCAGCCATTGCCGATACTTCCGTGATCAGGCGTCTGCGGCCCGCGTCGACATCGGCCGCACACGAGCGAGTCCCCGCGGCGTCGCAGGTCAGGATCGATCCGCTGCATGCGTCACGGAGCCATCGCGTCGAAGACGCCATCCTTCCGAACCCATGCATGAAAGAGCGCCGCAGCGACGTGGGCAAGCAGCAGCAGAAAGAACAAGAACGCGAGGAGCCGATGCGCCGTCCACAAGGTTGAATGGAGCGAGGGGTCGATCGGTGTGATCTGCGGAAGACGAACGCCGAAGATGACGACCGGATAGTCGGCAGCGGAAAGCATTCCCCATCCGAGCAATGGCATTGCAATCATGAGCACGTAGAAGGCCGCGTGGGATCCGACGGCCGCGACCCTCATGATGCGCGGCATGTCCGGCGGCAGCGGGGGCGCGCCGAATCGGATCCGCAGCAGCAGCCGGATGATCACCAGCAAGAGGATCAGCATGCCGAGCCGTTCGTGCACGGCGACGAGCCCGAGATGGATCGGCGCGATGGTGGCCACCATCGCGACGCCGATGAAGAGCATCGCGACGATGCCGAGCGCCATGACCCAGTGAACGAGACGCTGCGACTGCGTGAACCGGGTGCTCACGGACGTTGCCCCTTTGCCTCGAGGTAGTTCTGGAGTTCGGCGGTGCGGCGGTCGAATGAAACGGCGTACGCGGCCGAACGAGCCGCGGGGAACGGATCGTCCGAGACCGCCATGCCGGATGGAAGGACCGTCGGATCGAAGTTGACGTCACGACAAGCGCCGTCGACTTCGGGATCGATCTTCGTGGCGGTCAGGACGCCCACATCGACGGTGCGGCGGTCCTTCGGCCACTCTTGGCTCGGATCGGCCGTCGGATCGCTCGTCTCGGCGACCGTGACGACCATCTTCCAGCGGACTGGGGCAGCCTCGAGTCGCGCGGCGAGTTCGCTCGTCAGGAAGTCCGGGTCGCGGCTTCGCAACTGGTCCGCACCGACCGGTCGCGGCGTGGCGACGGGAATGAACGACCAACGCACCGTTCGCGACGTCCCCGTCGCGTCGAT
>Ga0247783_1000130_pt1 | contig 22209 bp, 18 predicted proteins | sample UWRJL064202C5_FD_179911 | JGI IMG/M metagenome (GOLD analysis project Ga0247783, IMG submission 179911) | Plant litter microbial communities from Arlington Agricultural Research Station in Wisconsin, United States - UWRJ-L064-202C-5 | ecosystem: Environmental > Terrestrial > Plant litter >...
CGCGGGCCTCGCAGACTTCGATCTGCAAGGCCGTCGCCGTCAGGCGGCGCCCGACGCGACGGCGTCGGCGCGGCGCACGAAGCTGTCGACCATCGACGCCGCGATCTGATGGAAGACCGGGCCGACGATCTTCCCGAGCAGGAAGTTGCTGAACTCGTAATCCAGCACGAGCTGGACCTTGCAGGCGTCCGCCGCCAGCGACGTGAAGCGCCACTGTCCGGTGAGTTGCGAGAACGGGCCTTCGACCAGTTGCAGGTCGATGCGCTCGACCGGATGCTGGTCGTTCACGGTCGTGAAGCTCTGGCGGATGCCGTGGAAGTCGATCGTGATCGTCGCGGTGACGCGAGAGCCGTCGCGCGACTTCACCTCGGCACCGCCGCACCACGGCAGGAAGTCGGGGTAGGCCGGGATGTCCGCGACGAGCGCGTACATGCTCGCGGCGCTGTGCTGGACCAGGACGGATTTTTCGATCGACGACATGAAGGTTCTAGAATGCGCGCTCTCCGAAACAGGCCGGGACGCGACGCGCGGTGAGCGAGCGGCCGGATTCTACCGAACGCACCCACGCGTTCCCTGACCGCACGCCATGAGCATCGTCGACAACCGCAAGGCCTTCCACGACTTCTTCGTCGAGGACCGCTATGAGGCGGGGCTCGTGCTCGAGGGCTGGGAAGCGAAGGCGATCCGCGCCGGCCGCGCGAACATCAAGGAGGCCTACGTGCTCGTGCGCGGCGCGGAGGTCTTCCTGTTCGGTGCCCACATCACGCCGCTGATCAGCACGTCGACGCACACGACGCCCGACCCGGTCCGCACGCGCAAGCTCCTGTTGCACGCCGACGAGATCAAGAAGCTGATCGGCAAGGTCGAACGCGCCGGCTACACGCTCGTCCCGATCAACCTGCACTTCAAGGGCGGCCGCATCAAGCTCGAGGTCGGTCTCGCGAAGGGCAAGAAGGTGCACGACAAGCGCGAGGCGGCGAAGGACAAGGACTGGAAGCGCGAGCAGCAGCGCCTGATGAAGACCCGCACGCGCTAGACGGAACGCCGTCGACCGCCTCTTCGTGCCGGTCGGTCGCCGACAGGCCCGTGACGGCCGGGGTCACGCGGGATCGGTCGCGGCCCGTTCGGCCTCGTCCTTCCACGATTGCCGCGATGTCGCGAACGCCGCATACACCGTCTCGCCCGCGACGATCGGGGGGAAGCCTGCCACGTCGTGCCCGACGAGCGTCCGCGGATCGATGACCGTGCGAAAGCTCGGATGCATGAACAGCGGGATCGAATAGCGATCGCGCCCGGAGTGGTTGATGACCTGATGAAGCGCCGCGTTGTACCGGCCGCCGGTCCAGTGACGCAGCATCTTGCCGACATTGACGACGACCGCCGTCGGATCGGGCTCGACCGGAATCCAGAGTCCGTCGCGTCCCATCACCTGCAGGCCGCTGTTGCGGTCCTGGAGCAGCAGGGTCAGCAGGCTTTCGTCGAAGTGCGCGAACACGCCCTCCTCCGCGACGTGCGCGATGGTCTCGTGCGGCGGATAGTGGTTGATGCGCATGTGCGAGTAGGTGTCGGTCAACGCCGCATCGAAGAAGTGCTCGGACGCGCCCAGGTGCCGTGCGATCGCGCCGAGCAGCGTGCGGCCGAGCGCGAACATCGAGCCGTACAAGGTCTCGAAGGCCTCGCGGAAGCCCACGACGTCCGGCCAGGGCGTCGCCGCGTAGAACGGCAAGGCGGCGAGCGATGCGTCGACGAGCGGCTCCGGGTGGCCCATCGTGTAGCCCTCCTGGCCGCTCGGCTTCCCGTCCTCGCGCAGGTTGTCGAACATCGGATGGAAGCCCCGATCGGAGCGGACGTCCTTCATCCGCCGCTTCTCGGCCTCGGGCAGCACGAAGAAGCGGCGGCCCGCATCGAATGCCGCTTCGAGGACCGCCGGCGCGATGCCGTGTCCGCGGATCAGCATGAAGCCGTAGACCTCGGCGGCGCGGCCGACGGCGGCCACGGCGGATGGGTCGATCGACGAGAGGTCGATCGTCGGGATGCGGTCGGTGGAGAGGCTCATCGGGCGGGGGTCGGCAGCGTGTTCGCGGGCGTCGTCGGGACGAGGGGTTTGCGGAGTCCGAGGCCGAACACGATGCCGAGCGCGGACCAGAACAACAGGCTGTTCTCGCGGATCAGGACGTCGTCGGTCATCACCTTGAGCGCGATGCCGCTCAGCATCGCGATCGCCCAGGCCCCGAGCGGCCAGAGCGTCGCGTCGCGACGTCGGTAGACGGCGAGCGACTGGGCGATCAATGCGACGAACAGCGCGACGAGCACGACGCCACCGACGATCCCGGCCTCCAGCACGTAGTTGACGAGCATGTTATGGCCGTGCCACTTCAACGGGTTGTCGAAGTGCGTGCGGAAGTCCCGGCGCAGGATGCCGCGGCCGAAGCCGAAACCGGTCCAGGGCCGCTCGCGGATGCGCTCGCCGGCGTAGGCCCAGATCTCGAAGCGGGGATCGCGGTCGAAGCGCGCCTGGCTCTCGACGCTCAGGTTCGACAACGCGGCCTTCTCCCGGACCACGTAGGCCAGCGTCGCCGACAGCAGGAGCACGGCCACGACGCCGCCGACGATCATCTGCAGCGCGAGCCGGGGCCGCCGCTCGCGCGGCGCCTTGAACCAGACGAGGGCCGCGAAGACGAGCGCCTCGAACGCGATGGCGAACCAGATGTTGCGGTTCTGGGTGAATAGCGCGGCCGTCAGGGCGAGCACGCCCGCGAGCGCGATCGCGATGCGGACGCCACGCCCGGTCGCCTGCAACCAGACGAGCATCACGAACGGGATCGCGAGCACGACGTAGGTACTCATCGCGTTGCGGTCGCCGACGAAGCCCTCGCGCGCCCAGTCGCCGCCGTTGAGATAACTGGCGATCGCGAGCACGGAGATGAAGACGATCGACGCGAACAGCGTGGCGCGCCAGACCCGCCAGGCGCGCTGGTCGCTCGTCAGGAAGAAGAACACGAGAAAGGCGCCGACCGGAGACAGCACCTCGTTGCGGAATTCGCCCCACGAATAGTCGGGTTCGATGCTGGTCGCCGACGTGACGAGCGCCATCACGAACCAGACGACCAGCGTCGCGAGGACCGCAGGCGCGAGGCGCCCGGCCGGCGCGCGTCGCTTGGCCGCGACGATCGTCGTGATCGCGGCGAGGACGAGACAGGCGATGCGCAACGGCGTCGTATGCGTGATCGGGAGGATGAACAGGAACAGGCACGGCGCGAAGAATTCCCAGGGCAGCGGCGCGCGCGAACCCGGCAGGCGATCGCCCATCAATGCGCCTCGACCGGCGAGTCGGCGAGCAGTTGCTCGACCGCCGACACGACCTCGTCGACGGAGATGCGCTCGACCTGCTCGTCCGCGCCGACGAGCGGAATGTGGCGCAGCAGCGGGTTCGGCGATGCCATGCCGTTCTTCAGGATGCCTTGACGCGGGTCCGACCAGAGCGAGACGACGTCGAGCGGCCGCGCGACGTCGAGGCAATACGCCATCGTCAGCACGCCGCTGTCGGGCGCGATCAGCAGGCGGCAACGCTGCATGATCACCGAGAGCATCTCGAGCAACGAAGTCCGGCCGCGCAGGTCGACGCACCGCATGCCGTCGAATGCCGCGTCGCGCGCGAGGCCGAGAAGGACGAAGCGGACCGGGTGGCGCAGGCGGAGCGCATCGAACAGCGACTGCCAGCGATCGAGCGGCCAGTCCTTGCGATAGGTATAGAAGGTCGCGGTCTCGGACGACACGTGGACCGCGATGTCGATCCAGTCGCCCGGCTCCGCATCGAACAGGGCGTCGAAGCGGCGCGCGAGCGCATCGAAGCGCCCCGGCCAGACGAGGCGCGGCTGGCGGCGTCGCCCGTTGCGGAACCAGCGCGTCGGGTCGGGGCTCGCGAGGACCACGTCGTGCGGGTCGACGACCAGTCCTGCACGCCGCATCGACTGTCGCGCGACGTCCCGATCGGCGCGCGACAGCTTGGGGTCGACGACGATCTCGTCGACGGGCAGCAACTCGAAGCACTCCGCGAGCTCGGCCCGCGTCACGACCGTGATGCGGGCTGCCGGCAGCTGTTCCTTCAGCTCGACCACGACTTGATGGAGGCCGAGGGGAATGTCGCCGAGGCCACGGTTCCAGAAGATGATGAAGCGCGTCGCCTCGCGCAGGCGGGCGCGGCGCAGCAGGCGTTCCCACGGCGTCCCGATCGTCGCATCGAGGAAGCGGCGCGTGAGCTTGCGAGGCAAGGCGGGGCGCCCGGTGACGGGATCAGGTCCGCGCCGCGCCTTGTGCGCGGACGGTCTGCATCGCGGACGAGATCAGCGTCGCGACGTTCGACAGGTCCGCCGGCACGATCAGCGTGTTGCCGGTCTTCGCGAGCTTCTCGAAGGCGGCGACGTACTGTTCCGCGACCTTGAAGTTGACCGACTCCATCCCGCCCGGGCCCGCGATCGATTCGCCGACCTGGCGAATCGCGGACGCGTTGGCCTCCGCGACCGCGAGGATCGCCGAGGCCTCGCCCTGCGCGCGATTGATGGCGGCCTGGCGCTCGCCTTCCGAGCGCTGGATCTGGGCCTCGCGTTCGCCGGTCGCGATGTTGATCTGTTCCTGCTTGCGTCCCTCGGACGCGGCGATCAACGCCCGCTTCTCGCGCTCCGCAGTGATCTGCGCCTGCATCGCGTGCAGGATCTCCTTCGGGGGCGTGAGGTCCTTGATCTCGTAGCGCAGGACCTTGACGCCCCAGTTCGCGGCCGACTCGTCGATCGCCGCGACGATGCTCGCGTTGATGTGATCCCGTTCCTCGAAGGTCTTGTCGAGTTCCATCTTGCCGATGATCGAGCGCAGCGTCGTCTGCGCGAGCTGCGTGATCGCCACGATGAAGTTCGACGAGCCGTACGACGCGCGCATCGGATCGGTGACCTGGAAGAACAGGATGCCGTCGACCTGCAGCTGTGTGTTGTCGCGCGTGATGCAGACCTGGCTCGGCACGTCGAGCGGAATCTCCTTCAACACGTGCTTGTAGGCCACGCGATCGATGAACGGAATGACGATGTTCAGGCCCGGCGACAGCGTGGCGTGGTACTTGCCGAGTCGCTCGACGATCCAGGCGTGCTGCTGGGGAACGACCTTGATCGTCTGGAACGCGAAGACGATGAAGATGACGAACAGGACGAGCGCGACGATGCCGATGCCTTGCATGACGACCTCAGGGTGAGAACGCGGCCGCGCCGCGAAGAAGAGTCAAGCGACGATGTTCAAGGGACCGGCGCCACGACGAGCGTGCTGCCGCGAATGGCCTTGATGACCTGCGCGCCGGTCTTCGGCGCGGCGCCCGGTTCCAGTTGCGCGTCCCATTGGCAGCCGCGATAACGCACGCGCGCCGCGCCGTCGGTCCACGCATCGACCTGGATCACCTCGCCGATGTCGAGCAGCACGTCGCGATTCTCGGCCGAATCGATCTTGAGTCGCCGGACGCCCCAGCGCGTCCGACGCAGGATCAGCGTGGCCGCGATGCCGACGGCGGCGCCCGCGACGAGCTGCAACGCGATCTCGCCCCCGGCCCATGCGACCGCACCGGCGACCGCGAAGCCGATCGCGATCATCAGCAGATAGAACGTGCCGGTCAGCAGCTCCGCGATGACGAGCCCGGCGGCGAGGACGAACCAGATCACGATCGCGTTCATGGGGCTACTCGAGGCGCGCGAGCTGATTCCACGTGTCGACGACCGTGTCGGGATTCAACGAGATCGATTCGATGCCTTCCTTCATCAGCCATTCGGCGAAGTCGGGATGGTCGGACGGTCCCTGCCCGCAGATGCCGACGTACTTGCCCTGCTTGAGGCAGCTCGCGATCGCCTGCTGCAGCAGCGCGATGACGGCGGGATCGCGTTCGTCGAAGCCCTCGGCCACGAGGCCGGAATCCCGGTCGAGGCCGAGCGTGAGCTGCGTCAGGTCGTTCGAGCCGATCGAGAACCCGTCGAAATACTCGAGGAAGCGATCGGCGAGCACGGCGTTGGACGGGAGCTCGCACATCATCACGACCTTGAGCGCGGATGCCGCGCCCGACCCGTTCTCCTCGCCGCGACGCAGCCCGTGCTTCGCGAGCAGGTCGATGACCTTGCTCGCCTCGGTGAGCGTCCGCACGAACGGCACCATCAACTGCACGTTCGTCAGGCCCATGTCGTTGCGCACGCGTTTCATCGCCGTGCACTCCATCTCGAAGCATTCGGCGAAGTCGGGCGCGAGATAACGCGCCGCGCCGCGCAGGCCGAGCATCGGATTCTCCTCGTCGGGCTCGTAGCGCGACCCGCCGATGAGCTTCTTGTATTCGTTCGACTTGAAGTCGGAGAGCCGCACGATCACGGGCTTCGGCCAGAACGCGGCCGCGATCGTCGCGACGCCCTCGGCGAGCTTGTCGACGTAGAACGCGCGCGGCGACGCGTGCCCGCGCGCGACGCTCTCGACCGCCTTCTTGAGGTCCGCGTCGACGTTGGGGTAGTCGAGGATCGCCTTCGGATGGATGCCGATGTTGTTGTTGATGATGAACTCGAGGCGCGCCAGGCCGACGCCGTCGTTCGGGATCGCGCGGAAGTCGAACGCGAGCTGCGGATTGCCGACGTTCATCATGATCTTCACCTTGATCGGCGGCAGCTCGCCGCGGACGACCTCGGTGACTTCCATCTCGAGGATGCCGTCGTAGACGTGGCCCTCGTCCCCCTCGGCGCAGCTGACCGTCACGAGCGCGCCTTCCTGCAGCGTGTCCGACGCGTCGCCGCAGCCGACGACCGCGGGGACGCCGAGCTCGCGCGCGATGATCGCGGCGTGACAGGTGCGCCCGCCGCGGTTCGTGACGATCGCCGACGCCCGCTTCATCACCGGCTCCCAGTTCGGATCGGTCATGTCGGCGACGAGGACGTCGCCCGGCTTGACCTTGTCCATCTCCGACGGGTCGTTGACGATCCGGACCGGGCCGGTCCCGATGCGCTGGCCGATCGCGCGGCCGTGGGCGAGCACCCGCGACGAGCCCTTGAGCCTGAACTTCTGCTCGGACGTCCCGGCCTTGACCTGCGAACGCACGGTCTCCGGTCGCGCCTGCAGGATGTAGAGCTTGCCGTCGACGCCGTCGCGGCCCCACTCGATGTCCATCGCGCGGCCGTAATGTTTCTCGATCGTCATCGCATAGCCCGCGAGCTCGATGACCTCGTCGTCGGTCAGCGAGTAGCGGTTGCGTTGCTCGACGGGCACGTCGACGGTCTGCACGCGGTCCTTCGATCCCGGTTTCGCGAACTCCATGCGGATGAGCTTCGAGCCGATCTGGCGCCGGATGATCGCGCGCTTGCCGAGGGCGAGCATCGGCTTGTGCACGTAGAACTCGTCGGGGTTGACCGCCCCCTGCACGACGGTCTCGCCGAGGCCGTAGCTCGACGTGATGAAGACGACGTCCTCGAAGCCCGACTCGGTATCGATCGTGAACATGACGCCCGCGGCACCGAGGTCGCTGCGGACCATCCGTTGCACGCCGGCCGACAGCGCGACGTCGACATCGGCATAGCCCTTGTGGACGCGATACGAGATCGCACGATCGTTGTACAGCGACGCGAACACTTCGCGGATCGCGACGAGCACGTCGTCGATGCCGACGACGTTGAGGAAGGTCTCCTGCTGGCCGGCGAAGGACGCGTCGGGCAGGTCCTCGGCGGTGGCCGACGAGCGGACCGCGAACGAGGCGCTCGCCGCGTGCTCGCCCGCGAGCGTCGCGAAGGACGCCCGGATGTCGGCCTCGAACGCGGCCCCGAGCGGCGCGGTGACGATCCACTCGCGGATCTCCCGGCCGGCGACCGACAGTGCACGGACGTCGTCGGCGTCGAGCGACGCGAGGCGGTCGGCGATGCGCTTCGTGAGGCCGCTCTCCTCGAGGAATTCGCGGTAGGCGGCGGCCGTCGTCGCGAAGCCGTCCGGCACCCGGACCCCAGCGTTCGCGAGCTGGCTGATCATCTCCCCGAGGGAGGAATTCTTGCCGCCGACCGCGTCGACGTCCGTGGACCGCAACTTCGTGAATTCGATGACGCGAGTCGCGCGTTCGGTGTTCGGCATTGGGGGCGCTTCGTGGGTGGTAAATTCCGCCACCGCCTGGCTGGCGCTGGGGCGGTCGGATTCTAACTCGCGGGCGTCGATCCCCCTCGCCCCCTCCCTTCGATGCCGACTTCCGTCGAGCCTGCCCTCCCCGCCGCGTCGGCCACGCCCTCTGCCGGCGCGGCCCGCAAGGTCTTCTTCGTCTCCGACGGCACCGGCATCACCGCCGAGACCTTCGGCCATAGCCTGCTCGCGCAATTCGAAGGGGTCCCGCTCAAGCAGATCCGCATGCCCTTCATCGACACGCTCGAGAAGGCCGCGGACGTGATCGACCGCATCAACGCCGCCGCGCTCGAGGACCACCTGCGCCCGATCGTGTTCTCGACCCTCGTCGACCCCGAGATCAACTACGCGGTGCGCTGCGCCCACGGGCTGTTCCTCGACATGATCCAGACCTTCGTCGAGCCGCTCGAGAAGGAACTCGGGATCAAGTCGAACCATTCGATCGGCAAGTCGCACAACATCGCCGACTCGAAGGCCTATAACAACCGCATCGAGGCGATCAACTTCTCGCTCGCCCACGACGACGGCCAGACCCACGGCGGGCTCGCCGAGGCGGACGTGATCCTCGTCGGCGTCTCGCGCAGCGGCAAGACGCCGACGAGCCTGTATCTCGCCATGCAGTACGGGATCAAGGCCGCGAACTATCCGCTCATCCCGGAAGACTTCGATCGCAAGCGGCTGCCGTCGGCACTGCCGCCCTATCGCGCCAAGCTCTTCGGACTGTCGATCGCCCCCGAGCGCCTCGCGGAGGTCCGCAACGAACGTCGCCCGAACAGCAAGTACGCATCGCTCGAGAACTGCCGCGAGGAAGTGGCGTCCGCGGAATCGATGATGCGCAAGGAAGGCATCCGCTGGTTGTCGTCGACGACGAAGTCGATCGAGGAGATCGCGACGACGATTCTTCAGGAGATTCGACTCGATCGTCGGTCGTTCTGAAGCCGGTCGTCGGGCCGGCCCTGCGATTCGGCGTGGCGCCTGCGAGACGAAGCGCGTCGGACCCGGGCGGCCTGTCTATAATCGCCGACGGGAGGCTGAGGCTTGTTCGCACAACTGATCAACCGCATCAATCGCGGCGACGCATCGACGGACGAGCCTCCAACCCCGGCTGACGCCGTCACGCCCTCGGGCCCGTCCACGCGACCGCGGACCGACGGGCCGCAGGACGACATCCTCGATGCGGCAATCGATTGGGTCGACGCCCCGCTCACCTACTTCGACCGCCACCTCGTCCTGCGCGCGGCGAACGCCGCGTACTGTCGGCTCGTCGCGCGTCAGCGGCACGAAGTCATCGGACGATCCCTCGACGAGCTGCTCGCACCCGAGCAGCGCATCGCCATCCGCGCCTATTTCGAGCGCGCGCTGTCGGGCGAGAGCCTCGATGTCGACATCGTCCATCAGAGCGGCGGCACGCTCGAGGGCGCGAGCCGGATCGAATATCGTTCCCATCGCGATTCGAGCGGCCAGGTCGCCGGCGTCTTCGTGGTCCTGCATCGCCTCGGACGCCGACAGGCCGACCAGGTCGCCTTCAATCCGGCCGAGTCGACGCTCTTCAGTGCGACCGCCACGTCGGTCAGCGCGCCGATGCGCGTCGCGCTGCGCATCGCGCAGGACGACCTGATCGAACGCGAGCGCAAGCAGCGGGAATTGATCGAGAGCCTGCCGTTGCCCTTCGTGTTCGTCGGCAACGACGGCCTGTGCAAGTGGGCGAACCCGGCCTTCTGCGAGTCCGTCGGCACGTCCGAGGACGAGATCGCGCAGGCTCCTCCCGCGTCCCTGTCGTCGAGCGTCGGCAAGCTGATCGAGGAAGGCCTGCGGCAGTCGGCGACGGGTTCGGCGTTCTGCATCGAGGAACAGCTCGCGTTGCGCAACGACCAGAAGCGCTGGCACCGCATCGACTTCATGCCGGGCTTCGATCGCAACGGCTTCCAGAGCGGCGTGTACGTGTTGTTCGCCGACGTGCACGAGTCGCGCGTCGCCGCGTTGTTGCTGCAGGAGAGCGAGTCGCACTTCCGCGGCTTCACGGAAAACATCCCCGAGTCGATCGTGTTCCTCGACCGGCACTATCGTTTCCGTTACGCGAACAAGGTCTTCCTCGAGCGCTCGCGCAAGCGTCGCGAGGAATTGATCGGCCGGACGATGATCGAGGCCTTCGGCGACGACTTCTTCGCGCTCTATCACCGCCTGATCGATCGCGTCCTGGCCGGCGAGACGGTCACGCAGCAGCAACGCTCCGGAATGGCCGAACACGACTGGCGCGAGCTGCGCATGTCCCCGTTCCGCGGCGAGAACGGCCAGGTCGAAGGCGTCTACATCATCTCGCGCAGCATCGACGAGGAGAAACGGGCCCAGCTCGCGGTCGCCGAGCGCGACGATCGGATCCACTTCCTGACCGACAACGTCCCCGCGCAGATCGTCTACCTCGACACCGAGCTGCGCTATCGCTACTGCAACCAGCGCTTCCTCGCGGACCACGCGCTGACGGCCGATCAGGTGATCGGCCACAAGGCGTCCGAGATCCTCGGCGATGCCGTCGTCAACGACGTCCTCGAGTTCGCCGCGGCCGCCTTGCGCGGCGAGCGCGTGCAGTACGAACGCCCCGCGACCGGCGCCGTCGACGAATCCCGCTGGCTGCGCGTGAGCTTGTCGGGCGACTTCGACGACGAAGGAAACGCGCGCGGCATCTACTCGATCGCGCACGACATCACGGACTCGAAGGCGGCCGAGGACGTCCGCGCTCGCCAGCAGCAGTGGATCGAATCCTTCGTCGAGAATTTCCCGCAGCCGCTCGGCTACCTCGACACGCGCGGCGTGCACGTGTTCTCCAATCGCGCACTCTCCGACCTGTTCGGCTTCGAGAAGCGCGAGATCGTCGGTCACACGAACGGCGACCTCCTCGGCCCGGACGTCGCCTATCTGCTCGAGCCCGGCTTTCGTCGCGCCCTGTCCGGCGAACGCGTCCACGCCGAGCACGAACTGAAGGGCAGCGCGGGTCGAAAGCGCGACATCGCCTTCGACTGGCTGCCCGATGTCGACGCGACCGGCAACACGCGCGGCGTGTACTGCGTGGTGCAGGACATCAGCGAGGCGAAGCGCGCACGGACCGCGTACGAGGAGTCGATCCGCGAGATGCAGCGCGCGATGGACAGCGTCGCGCTGCCGATCAGCTTCGTCGACACGACCGAGCGACTGCGCTTCGTCAACTCGACGACCACGACGTGGTATGGCCGGCCCGCGGAGGAATTGATCGGCATGCCGATCCAGGACCTGATGTCGGGAGACGACTACCGCTTCGCCCAGCCGTACATCCACGCGGCGCTGGCCGGCGAGTCGGTCCAGTACGAACGCGAGATGCGCTATCACGACGGCATGCGCCGCTGGGTCCTGCTGCGCTACGTGCCGACGCGCGACGAGACGGGGACGGTGACCGGCTTCTACACGACCGCGACGGACATCCAGTCGCGCAAGAAGCAGGAGATCGCGCTCCAGCAGGCGAACGGCCTGCTCACCGCCCATTTCGAGAACACGCCGCTCGCGTCGTTCACGCTCGACGGCGCGGGCCGCGTCACGCGCTGGTCGTCGCAGGCCGAGACGCTGTTCGGATGGAAGCGCGACGAAGTTTTCGAGCGTCCCTTCGCCGAACTCGGACTCGTCGATCGCGAGATGCTCGTCGACTTCTTTCCGGACGAGGACGATCCGAACACGGTCGAAGGCAACACGCGCCTGCATGTGCTCGACACGCAGCGCCGCGACCGTCTGCGCGTGACCTGCGAATGGCACATCGCCGCGCTGCGCGACCCGTCCGGCCAGATCACCTCGACGCTCGCGCTGATCCAGGACGTTTCCCAGCGCGTCGAGGCGGAGCGCCGCCTCACCGAGATCGCCCAGCGCGACACGCTCACACGTCTGCTCAATCGCAACGCGCTCGAGCCGACCCTGCGCGCCTACATCGAGCGCGCGCGTCAGGGCAGCACCGGCGTCGCCGTCCTGTTCCTCGATCTCGATCACTTCAAGAACATCAACGACACGCTCGGTCACCGGGTCGGCGACCTGATGCTGGTCGAGATCGCGAACATCCTGCGCAATTGCGTTCGCGCCGAGGACGAGGTCGCCCGAATCGGCGGCGACGAGTTCATGATCGTGGTCGCCCACCAGAAGCCCAAGACGATCGCGCACGAAACGGCGCAGCGGATCATCACGGCGCTCGGCACGCCGATCCGCATCGAGAACCAGCGGCTGTCGGTCGCGGCATCGATCGGCATCGCGGTCTATCCCGACCACGGGCGCGCACCCGAGGCGCTCGTGCGCAGCGCCGATCTCGCGATGTATCGCGCGAAGGAGAACGGCAAGAACCGCTTCGAGTTCTTCTCGGCGATGCTCGCCCAGCGCAGCGAACGGCACGCGGCCGTCAAGACGGCCCTGCGTCTCGCACTTCAGCGCGATGCGCTACGCCTGTTCTTCCAGCCGCGCGTCCGCATCACCGACAACAAGGTGGTCGGCGCCGAGGCCTTGTTGCGCTGGGAAGACCCGCGCCTCGGCATGGTGTCGCCGAAGGAATTCATCGGCATCGCCGAAGAATCCGGACTGATCCACGAACTCGGACTGCACGTGTTCCGCCAGGCCTGCCGCCAGCTCAGGGAATGGCAGGACCGGAAGATCCCGATCGGCGTCCTCTCGATCAACTTTTCTGCGCACCAGTTGCTCGTCGCGTCCTTCATCGACGAAGTCGACCGCGTCATCGAGGAGACCGGCGTCGATCCCCGCGACATCGAGGTCGAGATCACGGAGACCTCGATGCTCTTTGACCTCGGCATCACGAAGAACGTCATCGCCGATCTCAAGCATCGCGGCATGCGCATCGCGATCGACGACTTCGGCACGGGTTTCTCGAGCCTGTCGCATCTGCAACAGCTCGACGTCGACACGCTCAAGATCGATCAGAGCTTCATCCGCGACATGCTCGTCGACAAGGGCGACGCGGCGATCACGACGGCGGTGATCAGCCTCGCGCGCGGGCTCGGCCTGTCGACGACCGCCGAGGGCGTGGAGAACGAACAACAGCTCAAGGTCCTGCGCGCGTCGGGCTGCGACTACTACCAGGGCTTCTTCTTCTCGCCGGCCATCGTGGTCGCGGACCTCGAGAACCTCCTGCTCGACGGGAACTAGGCTAGTCCGCCTGCGTGCGCTGGCGCACCTGTTCGAAGAAGCACACGGCGGCCGCGGCCGCCACGTTGAGCGACTCGCCGCCGCCCGGCTGCGGGATGTGGACCTCGATCGCGTCGCGCATCAGCGCGTCGTCCAGGCCGCGGCCCTCGTGGCCGAACATCCAGACGCACGGCTCCCTCAGGTCGGTCTCGTAGATGGAAATCGGCGCGTGCGAACTGGTCGCGAGGCACGCGATCACCGTGTTCGCGCGCAACGCCACGAGGTCGACGCCGGCGAAGAGCCTCAGCTGGAAGTGCGCCCCCATCCCCGCGCGCACGACCTTCGACGACCACAACCCGGCGCATTCGCGCGACGCGTAGACGTCCGCGACCCCGGCGGCCGCCGCGCTGCGCAGGATCGAACCGACGTTCCCCGGGTCCTGCACGCGATCGAGGAAGACCGACGCCACGTGCACACGCGTCGGCACGGCGACCTGCGGGATCTCGATGACGAACAGCAGCGCGACGCCTTGCACGACGCCGCTCACGGTGTCGTAGAGCTCGTCCTCGAACACGTAGCCCGCGCGCGCAGTCAGCAGACTCGGCAAGCGCGCGAGGATCGTCGCGACCTCGGGATGCGCGAACGACGAGCGCCCGACGACGACCTGAACCGGGACCAGGCCCGCATCGAGACACGCGGCGCACAGGTGGACGCCTTCGAGGATCGCCAGCGGGTCGTCGCCGCGAGACGAACCCCGCGCGAGGATGCGCAGACTCTTGAAGACCGGGTTGTCGCGCGAAGCGATCGGCTTCATCGCGCGTTCAATCCGTCCAGGCGCTCTCGACGTAACTCGTGACCGGCAGGCCGCGCGCCTGGAGCGCCGCCCGCACCGGCGCGAAACTGTGGCGGTGGAGCGCGCACGCCCCGTGCTCGGCCAGGCTCGCGAGGTGCTGGGGCGTCGCGTAGCCGACGTGCTGATCGAAGCCGTATTGCGGGTGCTCCGCATGCAGCGCCTTCATCACCGCGTCGCGCGCGGTCTTCGCGAGGATCGACGCCGCGGAGATCGCGGCGACCTTCGCGTCGCCTTGCACGACCGCGTCGCAGGTGATCGGCAGCCGCGGCAGCTGGTTCCCGTCGACGAGCGCGTGTTCGGGCGCGATCGCGAGACCCGCGACCGCGCGCTGCATCGCGAGCAGGCTCGCCTGCAGGATGTTGATGCGGTCGATCTCCTCGACGGACGCGGACGCGACCGCCCACGACAACGCGCGCTCGCGGATGCGGTCGGCGAGCCGCTCGCGCACGTCCGCCGGAAGAATCTTCGAGTCGCGCAACCCGCGGATCGGTCGCCCGGGATCGAGGATGACCGCGGCCGCGTAGACGGGACCGGCCAACGGTCCACGGCCGGCCTCGTCGACGCCGCAGACGCGCGTCGCCGTCGTGTAGAAGCGCAGCGAGAGTGTCGTATGACGCGCTTTCGTGCGGCTCATGGATTCACCCGCTGCGCGAGCAGGTCGGCGATGACGTCCGCGGCCAGTCGTCCGGTGTCGCGTCGCAGTTCGTGATGCATGGCGGTGAAGCGCTCCTCGAGTCGACTGCGATTCTGCACGTCGCAGAGCTGGAATTCGAGCGCGGCGGCGAGCGCGTGTGGCGTGCACGCCTCCTGCAGCAACTCGGGAACGACGAATTCCCGCGCCAGGATGTTCGGCAGGCCGACCCACGGCAGATAACCGCCCCGGCGCCGCATCAACAGACCGGTGAGGCCCGCGACCCGATACGCGATCACCATCGGCCGCTTGAAGAGCGCGGCCTCGAGCGTCGCGGTGCCGCTCGCGACGAGGGCCGCGTCGCAGGCGGCCAGCACGTCGTGCGAACGGCCGTCGACGACCGTGATCGGGAAACCGGGCACCGTGCGCTGCCACTCGCGCTCGAAGCGCGCGCGCGTCGCCGCGTTCGCGGCCGGCACGACGAAGCGGACGTCGGGATGACGCGTCGCGACGAGGGCCGCGGCCTCGACGAAGGCCGCGGCGAGGTAGCGGATCTCGGCGATCCGGCTGCCGGGCAATAGCGCGACGACGCGGCCTTCGCCGAGGCCGAGCGACACACGCGCGGCCGCGCGGTCCGGCGTCATCGGAATCACGTCCGCGAGGGGGTGGCCGACATAGGTCGCCGCGATGCCCGCGTCGCGATAGATCTGGGCCTCGAAGGGGAACACGACGAGCATGTGGTCGACCGCGCGGCGGATCGTCTCGATGCGCTCGCCCCGCCACGCCCAGATCGACGGACTGACGAAGTGGATCACCGGACGGCCCTGCCCGCGCCAGGCCTCGCGCAGCTTCTCCTCGAGGCCGAGGTTGAAGTCCGGCGCGTCGATCCCGATGAACGCGGCCGGGGGCGCCGCGAGAAGCCGGCGCGTCAGGCGCATGCGGATGCCGATGATCTCGGGCAGGCGCGACAACACCTCGAGATAGCCCATCACCGAGAGCTTGTCGATCGACCACTCCGCGTGGAAGCCGGCCGCGGCCATCCGCGGACCACCGATGCCGAGCGCCTCGAGATCGGGCACGCGGGCGCGCAGCGGACCGAGGACCTGCGCGGCGAGCAGGTCGCCCGACGCCTCGCCGGCCACCATCGCGATGGTCGTCAACGGATGATGCCGCGCGCGGCCGAGCCGAGGAAGTCGTTGAGCAGGCGCAGCGCGTCCGCCGCTTCCGGCGTCTCGGCGATCTGCGTGTCGATCGCCGCGCGTGCATCGGCGAGCGACAGGCCCTCCCGATACAGCGTGCGGTGCGCCTGGCGAAGCGCGCTCGTCACTTCGGGGGCGAAGCCGCGGCGCCGGAGGCCCTCGACATTGATGCCGCGCGGCCCCGGCGGCTCACCACCGACCATCGCGAACGGCGGCACGTCGAGCGTCACGAGGACGTCCGCGCCGATGATCGAGTGCGCGCCGACACGAACGAATTGATAGACGTCGGCATTGCCGCCGAGGATCACCCAGTCGCCGATCTCGACGTGACCCGCGAGCTGCGCCTTGTTCGCGAAGATCGTGTGGCTGCCGACGGTGCAGTCGTGCGCGACGTGGACGTAGGCCATCAACCAGTTGTCGTCGCCGATGCGCGTGAAGCCGCCGCCCTGCACGGTGCCGGTGTTGTACGTGCCGAACTCGCGCAGGAGGTTGTCGTCGCCGATGATCAGCTCGGTCGGTTCGCCCCGGTACTTCTTGTCCTGGGGCTCGCTGCCGACGGAATTGAACTGGAGGATGCGATTGCGCGCGCCGATCGTCGTCCTGCCCTCGATGACGACATGGGCCGCGATCGTCGTCCCGGGACCGATGGTGACCTGCGGCCCGATGATCGAATACGGTCCCACTTCGACGTCGTTCGCGAGCTGCGCCTTCGGGTCGACGAGCGCGGTCGGATGAATGCGTGTCACGGGACGACTCTCAGGGCTCGTTCTTCCGGTACACGGCCATCAGCTCGGCCTCGGCCGCGACGACCCCGTCGACGCGTGCGACGACGCTGTATTTCCCGATGCCGCGCATCGAGCGCGTGAGCGTCGCTTCGAGGATCAGCTGGTCGCCCGGAACGACGGGTCGCTTGAAGCGGGCGTTGTCGATGCCCGCGAAGTAGTAGACCGACTGATCGTCGGGTTTGATCCCGAGCGTGATGAACGACAGAATGGCCGCCGCCTGCGCGAGCGCCTCGATCACGAGCACGCCCGGCATCACCGGCTGATGCGGATAGTGGCCCGGAAAGAAAGGCTCGTTGATCGTCACGTTCTTCAACGCCTTGATCGACTTGCCGCTCTCGCATTCGAGCACGCGATCGATCAGCAGCATCGGGAAACGATGCGGCAGATACTCCAGCACCTGTTGCACGTCGAGAGTGGTCATGCGGGGCTTTCGGGCTCGTGGGGCGCTTCGATCCGACGCGCTGCAGCCTCGAGCGACCTCACGCGTTCTCGCAGTTGTTCGAGTCGTCGCAGGACGGCGGCGTTCTTCTCGAAGGCCGCGTGCTCGGACATCGGATAGTAGCCTGTGTACTGGCCGGGCTTCGAGATCGAGCGGGACACGAAGGTTTGCGTCGAGATCACGACGCCGTCGGCGATGGTCACGTGGCCCATGATGCGTGCCGCGCCACCGATCATGCAGCGCGCGCCGATCACCGCGCTGCCCGCGATCCCGACGAACGCGGCCATGATCGTGTCGTCGCCGATGCGCACGTTGTGCGCGACCTGGATCTGGTTGTCGAGCTTCACCCCGCGCCCGATCACGGTGTCGCTCAAGGCCCCGCGGTCGATCGTCGTGTTCGCGCCGATCTCGACGTCGTCGCCGATCACGACGCCGCCGGTCTGGGGAATCTTGACCCAGTGCGCGCCGTCCTTCGCGAAGCCGAAGCCGTCCGCGCCGATCACCGCGCCCGAGTGCACGATGCACCGCGCGCCGATCGAGCAGCCCGCGTAGACCGTGACCCGCGGATGAAGCAGCGTCGAGTCGCCGATGTGCGAATCGGCGCCGATGAAGGAGCCCGCGCCGATCCGCGCGTTCGCCCCGACACGCGCGCGCGGCCCGACGACGACATGGGCGCCGACGTGGGCGTCCGCCGCGACGACGGCGGTCGGGTCGAGTTGGGCGCTCGGATGCACGCCCGGCGCTTCGTCGGCGCGATTCGCGTCGTCGAACCACTGCGCGATGCGCGCGAAGTGCAGATAGGGATCCTTGCACACCCACAGGCGCGACGCGTCGGCGGCGAGCGCCTCCGCATCCTTCGCGGTCACGAGGACCGCCGCCGCCCGACTCGTGGCGACTGCCGCGCGAAAGCGGGGCTGCGAGACGAATGCCAGTTGCTCGGCCCCGGCCTCATCGAGCGCCGCGAATCCCGTCACTTCGAGATCGGGAGACGCCGCGCATTGGCCGCCGAAACGATCGACCAGGGTGCCGAGCGGGACGCGGACGCTCATCGGATGGACGACGCCATCGCACGTCTCGCGTCGCCGACTTACTTGCCCGCAGGCGCGGGAGCGTTGAGTTGCTTCAGAACCTTGTCGGTGATGTCGATGCGCGGATTCACGTAGACCGCGTCCTGGAAGACGATGTCGTACTTTTCCGCCTCCGAGATCTGGCGGATCACCTTGTTCGCCCGATCGACGACCGCGGCCAGCTCTTCGTTCTTGCGCTGGTTGATGTCCTCGTTGAACTCGCGCTGACGACGCTGGAAGTCCTTGTCCATGTCGGCGACCTCGCGCTGACGACGGGTCCGCTCGCTGTCCGACAGCACGGGCGAGTCCTTGTCGAACTTGTCGGCGGCCGCCTTCAGCCGCGCGCCGGTGTCCTGCAGATCCTTCTGGCGCTTCGAGAACTCGGCCTCGAGCTTGGACTGCGCCGCCTTCGCGGGCGCCGAGTCGCGCAGGATGCGATCGAGGCTGACGAATCCGATCTTGGACGACTCCTGGGCTGACGCGGCGGATGCCAGGGCCAGGAAGGTCAGAGCAGCGAGGGCCGCGATCGACCGACGATTGATTCGAAGTTCCATGACGAAAAACCTTTAGCGAAAATCGATGCGCTCACGCGCGCAAAAACGGAGTTTGCCACGACGCCTTGTCGCGCCCCGGGCTCAGAAGCTGTTGCCGATGTTGAATTGCAGCCGTTGGACCTTGTCCTCGGGCTGCACGCGCAACGGGATGCCGTAGCTCAACTTCAAGGCGCCCAACGGCGACAGCCAGTTGATGCCGAAGCCGATCGAATACTTGAACCCCGATCCGACGAGACGCGTGATCGGGGCGGTCGTCGTGGTGACGACGCCGTTCACGTCGGTGCTGGTGATCGTGGTTTCGGTGGACTTGAATCGTCGGTTGACGGAGATGGGCGTGCCCTCCCCGTAGACGCCGCCGAAGTCGCCGAAAACGAAGCCGCGGAAGGCCTTGTCCTTGCCGGTTCCCGGCAGCGGGAAGAGCAGTTCGACGTTGCCGTTGAAGCGCTTCGCGCCGCCGATCGGGTCGCCGTTGATGTCGCGCGGCCCGACGGAACTCGTCTCGAAGCCGCGGATCGAGCCGATGCCGCCGGCATAGTAGTTCTTGAAGACCGGCAACGGACGTCCGCCGTAGCCGTGCCCGATGTCGACTTCGCCGTTCAGCGAGAGCGTCCAGTTCGACGAGATCGGGTAGTAATAGGTCTGCTGGTAGCTCGCGCGGTAGTAGCGCAGCTGCCCGGCGGGCAGCGTGCTCTCGAGGTTCGCCCGCTGATAACGGCCGCGCGTCGGACTGATGCCGCTGTCGCGACTGTCGCGCTGCCAGCCGACGGTCGCGATATAGGCGTTCGTCGACTCGCCGAAGGTGTTCACGTAGTCGATGTAGACCTGCGGACTGTCGACGGCGAGATCGATGTGGGTGTGTTCGAAGCGCGCCCCGAAGAAGACCGTGTCGTACTCGGTGAACGGCACGCCGAACGTCACGCCGGTGCCGGCCGTCTGCAGGCGGAAGTCCCCGAGACTGAGTTCGGACGGGTCCGTGGTGCGATAGAACAGGTCGAAGGTTCGCGAGACGCCGTTATCGGTGAAGTACGGATCGGTTCCCGACAGTGCGACCGTGCGATTCAGCTTGCTCGTGTCGACCTGCAGCCCGACGGTCTGGCCGCTGCCGAACACGTTCGACTGCTGGACCGCCGTCGTCAGGATGAGACCGTCGCCCTGCCCGTAACCCGCACCGATGTTGAACGTGCCGGTCGGCTTCTCGGTGACCGCGATGTTCACGTCGACCTGGTCGTTCGTGCCGGCGACCTGCGGCGTCTCCAGGTTCACTTCCTTGAAATACGCGAGACGCTCGAGGCGTTCCTTCGACAGCTTGATCGCATCGACGTCGTACCAGCCGCCCTCGGGCTGGCGCATCTCGCGTCGGACGACCTCGTCGCGCGTCTTGGTGTTGCCGGTGACGTTGATGCGTCGCACGTACACGCGTCGACCCGGGTCGACGAAGATCGTGAACGCGACCGTGTGCGCGCCGCGGTTGAGCTCCGGCTGCGCGTTCGCGTTCGCGAACGCATAGCCGAGCGCGCCGAGGCGGTCCTGGATCGCCTTCGTCGAGTTGGTCAGGCGCTCGCCCGAATAGGTATCGCCCGCCTTGAGGAAGATCAGCTTCTTGAGCTCTTCTTCGGTGACGAGCGACTCGCCCGCGATCTTCACGTCGGAGACGGTGTACTTCTCGCCTTCGCTGATGTTGATCGTGATGTAGATGTCCTTCTTGTCCGGCGAGATCGACACCTGCGTCGACTCGACGTTGAACTCGAGGTAGCCGCGGTTCAGATAGTACGAACGCAAGGCCTCGAGGTCGCCGGACAGCTTCTGCTTGGAGTACTGGTCCGTCTTCGTGTACCAGGTGAACCAGCCGGGCGTCGACAGCGAGATCTCGCTGATCAGCTGTCGCTCGGAGAAGACCTTGTTGCCGATCACGCGGATCTGCTTGATCGTCGCGACGTCGCCTTCGTCGATGTTGAACGTGATGTTCACGCGATTGCGTTCGAGCGGTGTCACGGTCGCCGCGACCTGTGCGCCGTACTTGCCGCGCGAGAGGTATTGCCGCTTGAGCTCCTGCTCGGCGCGATCGAGGATCGAGCGATCGAAGATCGCCGTCTCCGACAGCCCGATGTCGCGCAACGCCTTGACGAGCGTGTCCTTCTCGAATTCCTTCATCCCGGTGAAGTCGATCTTGGCGATCGCCGGGCGCTCGTCGACGATCACGACGAGCACGCCGTTGTCCACGTCGATGCGCACGTCCTTGAAGAAGCCGGTCGCGTAGAGCGCCTTCAGCGCCGCGGTGGCCTTCTCGTCGGTGAACGTCTCGCCGACCTTCACCGGCAGATAGCTGAACACCGTGCCGGCATCGGTCCGCTGGATCCCCTCGACGCGAATGTCACGAACCGTGAACGGTTCGAACGCGCTCGCGCTCTGCGCCGCGAACGCCGCGCAGAGGGCTGCCGCGACCATCGTCGGACGCCATGCAGGTTCCGCGGTGCTCGACAGCGAGCAGCGCAAGGCGAACGCCGCCGACCGGCATGACCTGCGGAGGATCGTCATCGGGAGATGCGGCTTGCGAATCGGGATGTCAACGGGAATGGAGTGCTGCGGTGAACCGGTTGCGTGACTGCCGGAGTTCCGACCTCGTCTCGTGGCGACGCGCCGTATCGGCGCGTCGACCAGGTCAGGAAATGATGCGCATGAAGTCGTTGAACAACGCGACGACCATCAGGCCTCCGAGAAGGAACATGCCCGCACGTTGACTCCATTCGAGGAAGCGTTCTGAAGGCGGGCGCCCTCTCAAAATTTCGGCGAGATAGTACAGCAAATGCCCTCCATCCAGCAGGGGAATCGGTAACAGATTCATCACGCCGAGGCTGATGCTGATGAACGCGATGAAGCTGATGAACGCCATCGGACCGAGGCGCGCGGACTGGCCCGCGTAGTCGGCGATCGTCACGGGTCCGCTGATGTTCTTCAGCGAGACCTCGCCCGACAGCATCTTCCCGATCATGCGCAGCGAGAAGGCACACAGGTCCCAGGTCTGCTTCGCACCGTGGGCGATCGCGTCGATCGGTCCGTAGCGCACCGCGACCATCTCCATCTGCGCGCGCAACTGCACGCCGATGCGACCGACCGTCGGTGTCGACGGCGCCGCCGCGGGCGTCACCGCGATCGACAACATCCGGCCGTCCCGTTCGACGACGAGCGCGAGCGCCTTCCCGGGCGACGCGGCGATGGTCTTCTGCAGCGTGTCGACATCGTCGATCTTCACGCCGTCGACCGAGACGATCCGGTCGTTCCCCTTGAGGCCCGCCTGGGCCGCGGGGCCCGACGGGTCGGCGATGTCGCGGATCGTCGGTCGCGGCCGCAGCGGGACGAGGCCGATCTTCGACATGAAGTC
>Ga0247783_1000132_pt1 | contig 21747 bp, 27 predicted proteins | sample UWRJL064202C5_FD_179911 | JGI IMG/M metagenome (GOLD analysis project Ga0247783, IMG submission 179911) | Plant litter microbial communities from Arlington Agricultural Research Station in Wisconsin, United States - UWRJ-L064-202C-5 | ecosystem: Environmental > Terrestrial > Plant litter >...
TGGGGCCGATCGTCGCCGCGGCCGTGGCACTCGGGCTCGCGTCGACCGCGGCGGCCTACGTGCTGTACTTCCGCCTGATCCACGACGTCGGCGCGACGCGCGCGCTGACGGTCACGTTCCTGATCCCGTTGTTCGCGGTCGGACTCGGCTGGGCATGGCTCGGCGAGGCCGTGACGTGGCGGATGGGCGCCGGCGGTGCGCTCGTGCTCGTTGCCACGTGGCTCGTGGTCTCGGCGACGAACGCTTCGCCGAGGGGGCGGCCGGTCCGCGTCGGGCGCGACGACGCGCGACGGGCGTGAGCGCGACGACGCCGAGCAGCGGCGCGAGGTCGAAGTGTAGAAGCCGTCGGCCCGGGACCGACGTCGTCGATCAGACCAGCAACAGCATCGCCTGCGTCTCCGCGTATTCCTTCGGCAGCTTCTTGAAGCCACTCTTCGCGAAGCGGACCCAGCGACCGATGACCGCCGCGACGATCAGGTTCGCGCGTTCGGCGACGTGATCGTCGGTCGTCGGTTCGCCTTCCGGACGCTGTGCCGCCGCGACCTTGAGGCATTGCTTCAGCGACGCTTCGATGCGATCCATCATCTGGTTCATGCGGACCGTGAGGCGTTCGTCCTCGATCACGAGCGCGTCGCCGATCAGCACGCGCGTCATGCCGCGATTGGTCTGCGCGAAGTCGAGCAGCATGAGGATGATGCGATGCGCCTGCTTGAGCCCGTCTTCCTCGCTCGCGGTGATCTGGTTGATCAGCCCGAAGACGGTCTCCTCGATGAACGCGATCAGGCCTTCGAACATCTGCGCCTTGCTCGCGAAGTGCCGGTAGAGCGCGGCTTCGGAGACGTCGAGCTGCTTCGCGAGCGCGGCGGTCGTGATGCGCTCGCCCTTCGGATGCTCGAGCATCGTCGCCAGCGTCTGCAGGATCTGAAGTCGACGTTCGCCCGGCTTCGCGATGCGACGCTTGGGTCGTGACTGAATTTCTTCCGATCCGTCGTCAGGATCGTTCAGCGTGTCGTCTGTCATGGTGCCGCCCCTCTTCGGCTCATGAAGCGCTCATCTCAGGAAGCGTTGGCGCCGGATCAATTCGGTCACGGATTCTACGCGGAGCCCAGCGCCCTTGATCACGCGATGTTCGGGCGAAGCGCGCGCTCGCTTAGCGCTGAGATCGTAGCCGCGGACGTAGACGCCGCGCATCCCGATCGACGAGGCGCCGCGCAGGTTGAGCACGCTGTCCTCGACGAGCACCGCGTGCGCGGGATGCACGCGCTCCTTCGCGAGCAGCATGCGGAACATCGACGGCGACGGCTTCGGGCGGAAGCGGCCGAGCAGCCGCATCTGCTCGATGTGATAGCGGCGACGGACGACGCGCGCGAGTCCGATCTCGCGCAGGACCTTCGCCGCATAGACGGCCGGCGCATTCGTGATCAGGACCTTGCGCCCGGGCAGACGCCGGAAGAGCTCGGACAGCCCGCGCTCCGCGCGGATCAGCTCGCCCAGCGCGTCTTCATGGACGAATGCGTGCGTCTCGTTCAGGAACGCGTGCGGTTCGACCGCGTGGTGACGCAGGAGGCCCAGCAGCGTCGTGCCGTAGCGATGCCAATAGTCGGTGCGCAGGCGATCGGCTTCGACCTGATCGACCGCGAGATTGGCGATGAGCCACTCGGACATCGAGCGATTCATCTCGCCGAAGATGCGATGCGACGCGTCGTGCAGCGTGTTGTCGAGATCGAAGAACCAGACGCGAGGGGGCAAGCGGGGAGACTCCGGATGCGGGTCGAACGACGCGCGGCCGATGATCATCGAGGACGCGACGCGGCCTGCGCAAGACATTCCGTCCGTCGGTGATGGGTGTGTCTCGTCGAAGCGACCGTGGGGGACCCCATCCCCTCCCCGACCCTCCCCTTGAAGGGGAGGGAGTCACCGCGGGTCACCACCGAATTTCCCACCCCTTCAAGGGGAGGGCTAGGGAGGGGATGGGGTTCCGCCCCGCGCTTCAGTGACTCCGGATCATCGTCCCCACGCCCTTGTCGGTGAGGATCTCGAGCAGCAGGCAGTGCGGCACACGGCCGTCGATGATGTGGACCGCGTTGACGCCGCTCTTCGCGGCCTCGAGCGCCGACGAGATCTTCGGCAGCATGCCGCCCGAGATCGTGCCGTCGGCGAACAGGTCGTCGATCGTCTTCGCCGTCAGGCCGGTCAACAGGTTGCCCTGCTTGTCGAGCACGCCGGGCGTGTTCGTCAGCATCACGAGCTTCTCGGCCTTCAGGATCTCCGCGAGCTTGCCGGCGACGAGGTCGGCGTTGATGTTGTAGCTCTCGTTGTCCTCGCCGAAACCGATCGGGCTGATGACCGGGATGAACGCGTCGTCCTGCAACGCCTTCACGACCGCCGGGTTGATCGATTCGATCTCGCCGACCGAGCCCATGTCGTGGAAGATCGACGGGTCCTTGATGTCCTGCATCTTGATCTTCCGCGCCCGGATCAGGCCGCCGTCGCGGCCGGTGAGGCCGACCGCCTGACCGCCCGCGTGGTTGATCAGGCCGACGATGTCCTGCTGGACCTCGCCCGCGAGCACCCACTCGACGACTTCCATCGTCGCGTCGTCGGTCACACGCATGCCCTGGATGAACGTGCCGCCCATGCCGACGCGCTTCAACGCCGCGTCGATCTGCGGGCCGCCGCCGTGCACGACGATCGGGTTCATGCCGACGAGCTTGAGCATCACGACGTCGTGTGCGAACGCGGCCTGAAGCGCCTTGTCGACCATGGCGTTGCCGCCGTACTTCACGACGATCGTCTTGCCGTGGAAGCGGCGCAGATACGGCAACGCCTCCGACAGGATCTCGGCCTTGAGGTCGGGCGACGTGGACTTGGTCGCGGGGTGTTCGTTGGACGCGTCGTTCATGCGTCTCCTTTCAGGAGAGAGGAGTTCGATCGGGTCGCGCGGATCATTCCGCGTCTGGTTTCTTCAGTCGGCGCTTCAGTTCGACGCGTTCGGCCGCGCGCAGGGCGCCGGTCGACTTGCGATGGGGTCCGGCGACGCGCTTGAGGGCCGGCGCGACCAGGGGATTGCGAGGCTTCGGCACCGGAACCCGAAACGCCATCTTCTGACGCGTCTTGTGCTCGCGCTTCGCCATGATTCACGCTCGCGACGATCCTCTCGTCTCCGTCAATGCGCGACGAAACGGTAGACGCGGTCCGCGCCCCGCTCGCGCCCGACGCGCCCCGCGTACCAGAGCGCATGCAGGTGCGCGAGCGCCTCGCCGAATGCGAAGAACATCTGGTGGCTGTCGAGTTCCCGCTTGAACATGATCGGCACGATGTCGCCGGCCGTGCACGGCTTCTTCGCGCACGCGTCGAACACCTCGCCGAGGCGCGCATCGTGATGCTCGTGCAGTTGTTCGACCCGCCGATGCAGGTGCCTGAACGGACGCCCGTGCGACGGCAGCACCAGCGTGTCCTCGGGCAAGGGCGTGAAGCGGTCGATCGAATCGAGGAATTGCTGGACCGGGTTCGCCTCGGGCTCGGTCGCGTGCACGCTGACGTTCGTCGAGATGCGCGGCAACAGCATGTCGCCCGAGATCAGGATGCGCGCGCGCTCCGCGTACAAGGCGGCGTGCTCCGGCGAGTGCCCGAAGCCGGTGATGACGCGCCACGTGTCGTCGCCGATCGTGATGCGTTCGCCGTCGACGATACGGCGAAAGGCGTGCGGGACCGCGGGCACGAGCTTGCCGAAGTAGCCGGTGCGCTCGCCGAGCTTCGCGAGATGGGTCGGGTCGGTGAGCCCGTGCATCGTGTAGTGCGCGACGATGCCGGGCCCGTCGGTCCCGGGGAGCGCGGCCTGCAGCACGCGTCCCATCGTGTATTCGCCGAGCGTCATCCACAACGGCGGCGCCGGGTCGGTCGACGTTTCCTCGATCAACCACGCGGCATTGCCGAGGTGGTCCGGGTGCGTGTGCGTGCACAGGATTCGCACGATCGGCAGCCCGTCGAGTTCGTTGCGGAGCACCTGCCGCCACAAGTCCCGCGTCGCCTCGAGGCCGACGCCGCAGTCGATCACGGTCCAGCCGTCGCGGCCGTCGTAACGATCGCGCAGCAGCCACAGGTTGATGTGATCGAGCGCGAACGGCAGCGGCATGCGGATCCACCACACGCCGGGCGCGATCGCGCGCTTGCGGCCCGGCTCGGGCAAGGCGTCGGCGAAGGGATAGTCGAGCTCGGCTTCGAGGGCGTTCATCGGAGAGGAGGAAAGGATCGGCCGCGCATTCTATGCGTTGAAGCGCGGTCGCCCCGGCGAAGGCCGGGCCCGGTTTCGTCGAGCGAAAGAAACCCGCGATCGGTCCGCGCCTTCGCAGGATGCCATTGGCGGGCTCCGCTATCGTTCGCCTCATGCACAACCTCTCGATGACGACCGGCCTGACGTTGCACGGCTTCATCACCGTGCTGGCGCTGCTGGCCTACGTCGTCGCGTCGCACGCGTTCAATCAGCGGCGCCACCCGACCGCCGCGATCGCGTGGGTCTTGTTCATCCTGCTCGTACCCTACATCGCGTTGCCGGCGTTCCTGATGTTCGGCTCGCGAAAGCGCAACCGTCCGCCGCTCGCGCTCGCGGCGCCGAGCGAACGGGCCGATCTGCCCTGGGGCGTGTTGACTGCGCTCGCGCTCGGCCAGCCGGCGCCGGCGCCCTACCGAGAACTCGCGCTGCACGCCGACGGCGCCGAGGCGCTCGCCGCGTTGTGGCGCGTCATCGACGGCGCCTCGAGCTCGCTCGACATCTGCACGTTCATCGTCGGCCGCGACGCGATCGGCGACGCGGTGATCGCTCGCCTCGCCGCGAAGGCGCAGGCCGGCGTGCGCGTGCGGCTGCTCGTCGACGGCATGGGTCAGCTGATGCGTCGCCATCCGTCGCTCGCCCCGCTGTCGCGGGCCGGGGCCGAGGTCGCGGTCTTCGTGCCGCCGCTGCGCCTGCCGCTGCGCTCGCGGATGAATCTGCGCGACCACCGCAAGATGGTGATCGCGGACGGCGGCCTGGAGCACGGCCGGCTCTGGATGGGCGGTCGCAACCTGGCGTGCGAATACTTCGAAGGCCGCCGCGGCGAGCCGGCGTGGCGCGACTTCACGTTCGATCTCGCGGGCGCGGTGATCGCGCAGGCGGCCGCGTTGTTCGACGACGACTGGACCTACGCGAACCGGCGCGAGCGCCGCGAACCGGTCCTCGCGCTCGAGACGGCCGAATTCCCGCTGGAGCCGTCGGCCCAGCTGATCGCGTCGGGTCCCGACGAAGTCGACGACACGGTCTACACGATGCTCGTCACCGCGGCCTACCGCGCGCGCACGCACATCGTCATCGTCACGCCGTACTTCGTCCCCGACACGGCGCTGCTGACGGCGCTCGGCGTCGCCACGCGCCGCGGCGTCGTGGTCGACCTGGTGATCCCGGCGAAGTCGAACCATCCGATGTCGGACTTCGCGCGGCGTCGCGCGCTGCGCACGCTCGCCGCCTCGGGCGGCCGGATCTGGCTCGTCGCCGGCATGTTGCACGCGAAGCTCGTCGTCATCGACGACGTGCTCGCCCTCGCCGGGTCCGCGAACGTCGACAGCCGCAGCCTGTTCCTCAACTACGAACTGATGATGGCCTTCCACGAGCCGCTGCACGTCGCGCGCTTCGGCGCCTGGGCCGAGCGCGAACGCGCGGGCGCCGTTCGCTATCAACCGAAACCACCGGGCCTCGTCACGGACCTCGCCGAAGGACTGGTGCTGTGGACGGGCTTTCAGCTGTGAGCGCCGGGCAGGTCCCGGCCGTTGACGCGTAAGATCGCGCCTTCGCGCGAGGTCGACCAGGGGTCGACCTCGCTGCACGATACACACGAGGAGAAAGCGGATGGATCAGGACCCGATCGTCATCGTCGGCGGCGCACGCACGCCGATGGGCGCGTTTCAAGGCGAGTTGCAATCGATGGCCGCGCATCAGCTCGGCAGCGTCGCGATCGGCGCGGCGCTGGAGCGCGCCGGCGTGAAACCCGAGCAGGTCGACGAGGTCATCATGGGCTGCGTGCTGCCCGCGGGCCAGGGCCAGGCGCCGGCCCGCCAGGCCGCGCTCGGCGCGGGGCTGCCGGTCGGCGTCGGCTCGACCACCGTCAACAAGATGTGCGGCTCCGGCATGCGCGCCGCGATGTACGCGTACGACGCGCTGAAGGCCGGTAGCTCGGACGTGATCGTCGCCGGCGGCATGGAGTCGATGACGAATGCGCCGTATCTGCTGACGAAGGCGCGCGGCGGCTATCGCATGGGCGCATCGGAGATCTACGACCACATGATGCTCGACGGCCTCGAGGATGCGTACGACATCGCGCCCGACGGCAAGCGGCGCTCGATGGGCACGTTCGGCGAGGACTGTGCGACGAAGTATTCGTTCACGCGCGAGGAGCAGGACGCGTTCGCGACCGCGTCGGTCAAGCGTGCGCAGGCGGCGGCCGCGGACGGCACGTTCGAGAAGGAGATCGCGCCGATCACGATCAGCGACAAGAAGGGCGACATCGTGATCGACAGCGACGAGGGCCCGCGCAAGGCCCGCCTCGAGAAGATCCCGACGCTGCGCGCCGCGTTCAAGAAGGACGGCACGATCACGGCGGCGAGCTCGAGCTCGATCAACGACGGCGCGGCCGCGCTCGTGATGATGCGCGAGTCCACCGCGAAGAAGATGGGCGTGAAGCCGATCGCGAAGATCCTCGCGCATTCGACGAACGCGCAGAAGCCCGAGGAGTTCACGACGGCGCCCATCGGCGCAATCCAGAAGCTCTACGACAAGCTCGGCTGGAAGACGTCGGACGTCGACCTCTTCGAGATCAACGAGGCGTTCGCCGTCGTCCCGATGGCCGCGATGAAGGACCACGGCATCCCGCACGAGAAGGTGAACATCCACGGCGGCGCGTGCGCGCTCGGCCACCCGATCGGCGCGTCGGGTGCCCGCATCATGGTGTCCTTGATCAACGCGCTCGAGAAGACCGGCAAGAAGAAGGGCGTCGCGTCGCTGTGCATCGGCGGCGGCGAGGCGACGGCGGTGGCGCTGGAACTGGTTTGAGTTCGGAACGGTAAACACCCAGCCCTCCCGACCCTCCCCTTGAAGGGGAGGGAGAACGCCGAAGGGAATCGAGCCCTTCAATGGGGCTCCTCCCCCTTCAAGGGGGAGGTTGGGAGGGGGATGGGGTCATGAACCAAGGTCTCTAACAACATGCCCACATTGACCACCTGGCTCGCCTTCGTCGCCCTCTGCACGGTGATGGTCGCGTCCCCCGGTCCGAACATGATGTACCTCGTGTCGCGCTCGCTGTCGCAGGGCACGCGCGCTGGACTCGTGTCGCTGATCGGCGTCGGCGTGGGTTTCGTCGGGTGGATGCTGTGCGCGGTGTTCGGCATCACCGCGATGCTGATCGCCGTGCCCTACGCGTACGACGCGCTGCGGATCGCCGGCGCGGGCTATCTCGCGTGGCTCGCGTGGAGCACGTTGAGGCCGGGCGGCCGCTCGCCGTTCCAGGTGCGTGAGCTCGCGCCCGATTCGCCACGACGCCTGTTCGTGATGGGCCTCGTGACGAACCTCCTCAATCCGAAGGCCGCGGTCCTCTATCTGTCGTTGTTGCCGCAGTTCATCGATCCCGCGCGCGGCTCCGTGCTCGTCCAGGGCCTCGTGCTCGGCACGACGCAGATCGCGATCAGCATGATCGGTAACGCCCTCATCGCGGGGAGCGCGGGCCGCGTCGCGCGCTTCCTCGCACGGCGGCCGCGCTGGCTCGTGATCCAGCGCTGGATCATGGGATCCGTGCTCGGCGCGCTCGCCGCCCGCATGGCGCTCGAGGCGCGACGCTGAAGGCCGGGCCGCGATGACGCGCCGTCTGGTCACCCTGCTCGTCCTCGTCGTCGTCGCGGCGAACGCGACCGCCGCGGACGACGCGTTGCTGGCCGCGGCGAAGAACGAGCGTCCGGCGACGCTCGATACGTTGAAGGCGCTCACCGCGTTCGACTCCGGCACCCTGAACGGCGACGGCGTGCGACGCGTCGCCGACCTCGCCGAGACGCAGTTGAAGGCGACGGGCTTCACGACCGAACGCCTCGATGCCTCGCCGTCGGCGGGGCCGAACCTCGTCGCCCGCAAGACCGGGCGCGGCACACGGAAGCTGCTGTTGCTCGCGCACATGGACACCGTCTATCTCGACGGCACGGCCGCGAAGCAGCCGTTCCGCATCGACGGCAACAAGGCGTACGGCGTCGGCATCGTCGACGACAAGGCCGGCATCGCGGTCGTGCTGCATGCGACGCGTCTGTTGCTCGCGAGCGGCTTCGACGACTTCGCGCGCATCACGATCCTGTTCAATCCGGACGAGGAACGCGGCTCGCTCGGGCCGCGGGAGCTCATCCGGAAACTCGCGGCCGAGGCCGACGCGACGCTGTCCTTCGAAGGGACCGGCATCGAGCGCGAGACGATCCGCACCGGAACGTCCGGCATCGTGCAGGTCGTCGCGCACATCAGCGGGAAGGCGTCGCACGCCGGCGCCGCGCCCGAGCGCGGCGTGAATGCGCTCGTCGAGGCGGCTGATCTCGTGCTGCGCACGCAGGACATCGACGATCGCGCGCGCGGCCTGCGCTTCAACTGGACCGTCGAGCGGGCGGGCGACGTGGCGAACGTGATCCCCGACGACGCGACCGTCGAGGCCGACATGCGCTACCTCCGCGACGCGGACCTCGAGGCTGCGCTCGCGACGCTACGCGAACGCGTCGCCAGGAAGAAGCTCCCCGATGCGAAGATCGAGCTGCGCGTGCTGCGGGGACGGCCGCCGCTCGTGCGCACCGAAGGCGCGGCGCGCATCGTCGCGCTCGCCCAGGAGATCTATCGCGAGGTGGGCTTGCAGCTCGACGAGTCCGTCGGCGGCGGCGGCGGAACCGACGCGGCCTACGCGGCGCAGACGTGCAAGGCCGTCGTCGAGTCGATGGGCCTGCCGGGCTCCGGTGCGCACGCGAACAGCGAGGAGTACATCCTCGTCGACCGCATCCCGATGCGGCTCTACCTCGCGGCCGAGTTGATCAAGCGGGTCGCCACGATGAAGGCAACGTCATGAACAAACCGCCGGTCGTTCTCGTCCTCGGGGCCTCGCGCGGGATCGGCTTCGAACTCGTGAAGCAATACCGCGCCGACGGCGCGACGGTCCACGCGACCGTTCGCAAGCCCGGCGACGCGGCGGCGCTCGAGGCGCTCGGCGCGCTCACGCACGAGCTCGACGTCGTCTCCGAGACGTCGTGGTCGCGGTTTGCCGCGGCGATCGCGACGCTGAGCTTCGACGTCGCGATCCACAACGCCGGCGTCTCGGGCCCGCGGCAACCCGGCCCGCCGACGCGGGACGACTTCGACGAGACGATGCGGACGAACGTGTGGGCCGCCATGGCGATGAGTCCCGTCGTCGCGCCCCGCGTGGCTGCGGCGCGCGGCAAGCTCGTGATCGTGAGCTCGCGACTCGGCTCGATCGCGGCGCGTGACAACGGCAACTTCACCACGTATCGCGCGAGCAAGGCCGCGGTGAACTCGGTCGCGAAGGACGCCGCGTTGACGTATGGTCCGCAAGGCGCGATCGTCGTCGCGATGCACCCGGGCTGGGTGAAGACCGAGATGGGCGGCGCCGGCGCCGACCTCGAGGTCGCCGACAGCGTGTCCGGCATCCGCCGGACGATCGCGGGTCTCGGCGCCGACGACAACGGCTGCTTCCTCAACTACGACGGCTGCCCGATGCGATGGTGAGGCCCGCATGAGCGCGACCCAGAAGGGACTGCGAGCACCCGAGCGCCTGTTCCGCTTGGTGCTGTGGATCGTCGCCGTGATCTTCGCGGCGTTCCTGATCGGCCTCGGTTCGCTCGTCGTCCAGGACCTGCCGCAGGTCGACCAGCGCGTCACGATCGACGACTTCGTCGACAAGCCGCGGGTCTCCGCGCTCGACGCGGCCGTGCACGCGGGCGAAGCCGCGCTCAAGGCGAACGCCGACAAGCTCGAGTCGTCGAGCCTGCAGCAACAGTCGACGCGGGCCGCATACGAGTCGGCGAAGCGCGCCTTCGACAACTGGATCGCAACGCGCACGAGCACGCAACGCAGCGACCAGGATCCCGAGGTGCTCGCGCGGACGAAGGAGCTCGACGCGCTGACCGCGACGGCGCGTCGCGCCGAGAGCGTCACCGAGCAGGCCGAGCAGGAGCGCGTGACGATCGAGCAAGGCCTCGCCGCGACGCGCGAGCAACGACAACAACTGGACGACGACGCGTCGAAGCCGTATCTGGCCGCGGTGCGCCGGATGGAGTTGCACGTCTTCCTGATCCGGCTCGCAATCACGTTGCCGCCGCTCGCGATCGCCGCCTGGCTGTTCGTCAAGCATCGCAAGTCGCGCTGGTGGCCGTTCGTGTGGGGCTTCGTGTTCTTCGCCGCGTTCACGTTCTTCGTCGAACTCGTGCCGTATCTGCCGAGCTACGGCGGCTATGTGCGCTACGTCGTCGGCATCGTCATCACCGTGCTCGTCGGGCGCTATGCGATCGTCGGCATGCAGCGCTATCTTGAACGCCAGCGCGCGGCCGAGGCGCAGAGCGAGGTCGTGCGTCGCCAGGCGCTGTCCTACGAACACGCGATCAAGAGTACGAACGCCGGCGTGTGCCCGGGTTGCGAGCGCGGCTTCAAGGTGCAGGACGGCGACGTCAATTTCTGCATGCATTGCGGCATGACGCTGTTCGACCACTGCCCGGTCTGCACGAAACGCAAGAACGCCTTCTTTCACTATTGTCCGAACTGCGGCAGTGGCAAGCCGATCGCGGCGGAGGCGTCGAGCGGCACGACGCCGCCGACCGCGACGGTCGTCGCGCCGACGGCCTGAATGCTGCGAGACACGCGATGCTGCTGACCGACGAACAGGAAATGATCCGCGACGCCGTGCGCGACTACGCGCGCGAACGGATCGCGCCACTCGCGGCGCAGTGGGATCGGGACTCGACGTTCCCGGCCGACGCGTTGAAGGGACTCGCCGCGCTCGGCTGCTACGGCGTCACGGTTCCTGAACGCTGGGGCGGGGCAGGGCTCGACACCTTGTCGCTGTCGCTGATCCTCGAGGAGATCGCGGCCGCCGACGGCGCGACGTCGACGATCGTCTCCGTCAACAACTGCCCGGTCTGCTCGATGCTGCAGACGTTCGCGAACGACGCGCAGAAGGAACGCTGGCTCGTGCCGCTCGCGCGCGGCACGATGCTCGGCGCGTTCTGCCTGACCGAGCCGCACACCGGCTCCGACGCGTCCGCGTTGCGCACGACCGCCACCCGCGACGGCGACGACTACCTGATCAACGGCGTCAAGCAGTTCATCACGTCGGGCAAGTACGCGGACGTCGCGCTCGTGATGGCGGTCACCGATCCGTCGGCCGGCAAGAAGGGCATCAGCGCGTTCATCGTCGACACGACGACGCCGGGCTATGAGGTCGCGAGCCTCGAGAAGAAGGTCGGCCAGCACGCGAGCGACACCGCGCAGATCCGCTTCGAGAATTGCCGCGTGCCCGCGGCGAACCTGATCGGCGACGAAGGCCAGGGCTACAAGATCGCGTTGTCGGGGCTCGAGGGCGGCCGCATCGGCATCGCATCGCAGGCGGTCGGCATGGCACGCGCGGCGCTCGAGGCCGCGCTCGCGTATGCGAAGGAGCGCACGAGCTTCGGCACGCCGCTGTTCGATCATCAGGCCGTGCAGTTCCGACTCGCCGACATGGCGACCCAGGTCGAGGTCGCGCGCCAGATGATCTGGCATGCCGCGACCTTGCGCGACGCGGGCCGGCCTTGTCTGAAGGAGGCGGCTATGGCAAAGCTCTTCGCGTCCGAGATGGCCGAGCGCGTATGCAGCGATGCGATCCAGGTCTTCGGCGGTTATGGTTACGTCAACGACTTCCCGGTCGAGCGCATCTGGCGCGACGTTCGGGTGTGTCAGATCTACGAAGGCACGAGCGACATCCAGAAGATCCTGATCGGACGTGCGCTCGCTTGAGAAGTCGGAAAAGGAGACCGGCCATCGAACCCTCGCACGACGACCTGCGCACGACCGACGTCACCCGCGCCATCGAGCAGCCCGTCTCGCTGACGGACTACGACCCGACCTGGCCCGCGCAATTCGAGGCCGAGCGGGCGCGGATCGAGGCGGCGTTTCCCGGGACATTCGTCGCGATCGAGCACATCGGCAGCACGGCCGTTCCCGGCATGCAGTCGAAGCCGCTGATCGACATGCTCGCCGGCGTGCGCACGATGGACGACGCCTTCGCGCTGAACCAGTCGATCCATCGCGCCGGCTATACGACGTCGGCGGCCGTCAACGCGTCGCTGACGACGCGCCAATGGTTCATGCGCCAGTCGGGCGGCCATCGGACGCATCACCTGCACGTGGTCGTGTACGACAGCGAGGACTGGGACGCGCGCGTCGGCTTTCGCGATCGACTGCGGACGGATCCGGACCTGCGCCGACGCTACACCGATCTCAAGGAAGAACTCGCGGAGCGCTTCGCCGAAGACCGCGAGTCGTACACCGAAGGCAAGTCGGCGTTCATCGCCGAAGCCGTCCGCACCGATCCCAAGAGGAAGACCCGATGACGTCGAACTACCGCCTGCACTGCTTCGCCCAGTCGGGCAATTCGTACAAGGTGGCGTTGATGCTCGAGTTGTCGGGCGTGCCGTGGACGCCGGTGTGGGTCGATTTCTTCAACGGCGGCACGCGTGCGCCGGCGTATCGGGCGCTCAACACCATGGCCGAGGCGCCGGTCCTCGAATGCGACGGGCTCGTGCTCACGCAGAGCGGCATGATCCTCGACCACCTCGCGAAGACGCTGAAACAGTTCGGACCCGCCGACGACGAGGAGCATCGCGCGATCCTTCGCTGGACGCTATGGGACAACCACAAGCTCACCGGCTACATCGCGACGTATCGATGGATGCTGCAGTTCGCGAAGCCCGGTTCGATCGATCCGGTCGTCGTCGCGTTCTACAAGGGGCGCTCGTGGAGCGCGCTGAAGACGCTCGACGCGCACCTGCAGAACCGCGCGTTCGTCGCGGCCGATCGTCCGACGATCGCGGACTTTTCGCTGATCGGCTATCTCTTCTTCCCGACCGAGTTCGGCCTCGACTGGGCGGAGTTCCCGGCGGTCGAGGCGTGGACGAAGCGCATCGCGGACCTGCCGCGCTGGAAGCACCCGTACGACCTGATGCCGGGCCATCCGCTGCCGTCGGCCGCTGCGGCCTGACACACCCCATGTCGGGGAGGGACCGCCTCGCGCGTCACTTCGTCGTGATGGCGCGCGCGAACCGCCTGCAGAACCATCGCCTGCACGCCGCGTGCGCTCGTCTGACGCACGACGAGTGGGTCGCGCCGCGCACGAGCTTCTTCCCGAGCATCGCGGCGACGCTGAACCACATCCTGATCGTCGACTGGTTCTACCTCGACATGCTGGAAGAGGGCGGGCGCGGCATGACGCTCGTCGAGGACGAGATGCCGTGCGCGACGATGGACGAGGTCGCCCGTGCGCAGCGGATCGCGGACGAGCGCCTGATCGCGTTCTGCCTGCGTTGCGAAGCCGACGGCGACGATGCGCTCGCGCGCCGTGTGCCCGTCGATCGCGGCAAGCGCGGCCGGCCGCTCGATCGCATCGACCGCACGCTGCCCCACATGTTCATGCATCAGATCCACCACCGCGGACAGGTCCACGCGATGCTGTCGGGCACGACGGTCGCGCCGCCGCAGCTCGACGAGTTCCTGATGGAGAGCGACGACGTGTTTCGTGGCGCGGACCTCGCGGCGGCGGGCATGACCGAGCGGGATTTGGCGCCCTAGCCGCGCAAGGGCCTATCGTCGTTCCCGCGCAGGCGGGGACCCGGCGTCGTTCGACCATCCGGTGTCACCCCGGCGAAGGGCGGGGCCCAATTTCACGTCGGCACGGCAGCGATCGGGTCCCGGCCTTCGCCGGGATGACAGCCGGCTCATAACGCGAGCCGCATCACCGGCCGCGTCGGCCTGCGCCGTGCGACCTCGATGAAGCCCGCCGCATCGAACATCGACTTCGCGCCGAACCACGTCGCGGTGTCGACGCGTTCGCCCTGCCCATCGACCGGGTAGGCCTCGAGCAAGGTCGCGCCGCGGTCGCGGGCGTACGTGACCGCCGCGTCGAGCAGCGCGCTCGCAACGCCCTGGCCGCGATGCGTCGATGGCACGACGAAACACACGATCGACCACACGGGCTTGTCGTCGACGGCCTTCATCGTCGGTGAGCGCGCGAGTCGCGCGAAGTCCTCGCGCGGACCGAGCGAGATCCAGCCGACCGGGACGCCGTCGCGGTAGCCGATGAGACCGGGCGGCCGATCGGAAGCGGCGAGGGCGCGCAGCGCTTCGCGATCCCGCGCCGCGCTTTCCGCGTTCGTCAGCCCCGCGTCCTTGCCGCTCTTGCGATAGAACATGCACCAGCAGCGGCGCGCCTCGCTGCAGCCGCGCGCCCCGAACACCGCTTCGAGATCGGCCCAGCGATCCGGCGTCAGCGGGCGAACCACGAAGCTCATCGTGCGGCGCCGCGACGCGGGTTCAGTGACGGGACATCCCGAGCGTGATCGTGCCCGCCCCCACCAGCACGGCACCGCCGCCGTAGCCGAAGCGCCGCTGCGCCTTCGCACTGGTCAGCCGCGCGGCCGCGGCTCGCGCGAGCAACGCATACGCGCCGGCGTTGATCGAGGCCAGCACCACGAAGGTCGGCAGCAACACCAGCGCTTGCGCGAGGAAGGCGGTGTCGGTCCCGATAAACTGCGGCACGAAGGCGACGAAGAACACGATGCTCTTCGGGTTCAGCGCGGTGACCAGCCAGGCCGAAGCGAAGCGCCGCTTCGCCGTCAGCGGCCGGACCGGCACGTCGATCGCGCCGCTGCGTCGCGCCTGCACGATCGAGCGGATGCCGAGATAGATGAGGTAGCCGCCGCCGAGGATCTTGAGGACGGTGAAGGCGTTCGCCGAAGTAGCGAGCAGGGCACCCGCGCCCGCCAGCGAGATCGCCATCGCGGTCGTGTCTCCCGCGGCGACGCCGGCGACGGTACTCCAGGCCGAACGTCCGCGATGCGCGAGCGAGTCGCCGATCACGAGCAGGATGGTCGGGCCGGGGATGAGCAGCAGGACGATGCTCGCCGCGACGAAGGCGAGCCAGCCGTGAAGGGTCATGATCGTTCGGTCGGTCGATGGCAGGAAGCGCTAGTGATCACCGGCGCGCGCATCCTGTCAACCGGTGCGCAGGACCGTCATCGCATCAACGGTTTCACGAGAACCGCGATCGTCCCCTCCACCTGCGCATAGCGATGCGGCTTCGTCTCTCCGTTCGGCAGGAAACCCATCCGCAACCAGAACGGCATCGCGACGTGCGCGTTCAGATCGAGGACGCCGATCCGCACGCGACGGATCTCGGGCCACGTCGCGACGAACGCTTCGAGGCGTCGATACGCGGCGCGGCCGATTCCCTGGCCGTGCAGTCGCTCGTCGACGATCAACAGCCCGAGCATCGCGGTCTCGTGGTCGGGCCAGCCGCGGACGACGTCGATGCAACCGACCATCGGCGCGTCGGAGTCGTCGCCGCGGTGGATGCCGAACACGAACTTGTCGTCGTAGCCCTTGCCGTCGGGCAGCATCGTCACCGTGCTCTGCGCATCGGCCGCGCCGACCGGCAAGCCGGTCGCGCGCATCGCGTATCCGGGCGCGGCCTCGAGCACGCGCTGTAGCTCCGCCATCTGGTCGGGCGTGCCGGTGATGAGACGCAGATGGACGTCGTCGCTCATGCCGTTCGTTGAATGACGGGCTCCGGTCGATCGATCGGCAGCGCGTCGAGCGGACGATCGAGCGCGAGCAGCACCTGGAGCGCGGCCCACGCGTCGTTGGCCGCGTACAGGATCTGCTGGTCGTTCAGGCGCGGCAGCGACCAGTTCGACGTCGTCTGCTTCTTGGACTTCGAGAAGCGCCGGCCGAACAGGATCGCGATCGCGCTCTTCACGCCGACGGTCCCCCGATAGCCTTCGGCCCGGAACACGTCGTTGAGGTCGAGCACGCGCGCGATCTCGACGCCGAGGCGCGCGCGGATGAACGCGCGGTCGCTGCGCAGGCCGAAGCCCGCCTTCACGACCCGCTCGCTCGCGATGATCGCGATCGCGGTCGCGCGGCACGCCGGGTGGTGCAGCTGGAAGACCCATGCCGCGTCGCGCGTCGCGAACTGGACGACGTGCGGGCCGTCGCTCTGTTCGCCTTTCGCGAAGGTCGGCCGCGACTCCGTGTCGAAGCCGACGACCGGCTCGGCGACGAGCGCGTCGAAGGCCCGTGCGCACTCCTCGGCGGAAACCGGCACGGCGATGCGCGAGAGCGGCAGGCTCTCGAACGGCGGCAGCAACGCGATGTCGTCCTTCGACGGCGCGCGCTTCGCGGGGACCGGCACGGCTTCGTCGCTGACGCTCACAGGCGGACGACGAACGGCGCGACGGTGAGCGCGACGCCGATCGCGACCAGCGCGATCGTGTTCGCGACGAAGTACGGATAGACGATCAGCAGGACGCCGCACACGAGCGGCACCGCTTCGCGTTGCTTGCGTCCGTAGATGAAGAGGCCGGCGCCGATCGCGCCGAACAGCACGCCCCACAGCAGTTGCGCCGTCGTCATCGCTTGCGCAGCTCGAGGCTCAGGGCTCGCCGTCCCAGTAGTCGAGGTTCTCGCCGCGACGGCCGCGGGCATCGAAGAACGAGCCGTCCGCGAGACGGGCCGTGGCGCCGAACTTGTCCGAGTCCGGGTATTCGCAGATCTCCGGCGTCTCGCGCGTGCTGATCGAGAGGTACTTCAGCGGCGCATCGGAGTTGTTGATCATCTGGTGCGGGTACTCGGGACCGGTGGGAATGAAGATCACGTCGCCCGCGACGACCGGGAGCAGCTCGTCCGCGACGCGCATCGCGCCCCGGCCTTCGAGAACGACGAACATCTCCTCCTGCGCGTGATGGAAGTGATAGGGACACGACACCTTGCCCGGCGCGACGGTGTCGACCGACGCGCCGAGCTTGCGCGCGGCGGTGCCGATGGCGAGGCGGGCGCACATCGTGTCGTACAGCGGATCGCGGACCTGATGCTCCTTCTCGATCGAGTCGAAGTTGCGGATCAGGCGCGCGGCGAGTTCGGCGGCTTTGGAAGTCATGGCTTGGCGGTGGCTGGCGGCGGGATGCGGGTCACATGGCTGACGACGATTCGCCAGCGTCCGTGCTCGCGGATCAACGTGTCGGTGAAGCGTACGTCGACCGCGAACGACTGACCGCCGGACGTGCCCGCGAGACTCGTGATGCCTTGCACGATGGCGGCGTCGCGATAGACGTGCGCGGTCATGTCGTGGTTACGGAACTCGGTGTACTGCGTATCGCCGGCCTTGATCTCGGCGATCGTCTCGGCGCGCGACTGCACGCGCGACGTCGAACTCACGAGCGTGAAGTCGGCGGCGAGCAGTCGTTCGATCGCGGCCAGGTCGCCGGTCCGGAACGCCGTGCACGCGTCCTGCGTGGCCTGCATCACGATCTCGCGCTCGTCGCGCACGGCGGCGCCCGCGGACGTCGCGACCGCGAGCAGGAGGAGCAGGGCCGACCAGACAGGCTGGATGGATGTGGGGATGGGCATGAGGCGCGATGGTAAGGCCTTCGGTCCATTCATCGACCCGACCGCTTCGCGTACCCTCCCGCTTCATGCCCCCCGCGTTCCCGTCCCTCGACCCCGTGCAGATCGCCGCGCTCGCCGCCGCGCTCGGCTGGGCGAGCGGGCTGCGCCTGTATCTCGTGCTGTTCCTCGTCGGGCTCGTCGACCGCCTCGGCTGGTTCCCGATGCCGGGAAGCCTGCACGTGCTGTCGCATGTCTTCGTGTTGTTCGCGTCCGGCTTCATGGTCGCGGTCGAATTCCTCGCGGACAAGATCCCCTGGGTCGACAGCCTGTGGGACGCGGTGCACACGTTCATCCGCATCCCCGCGGGCGCGTTGCTCGCGGCGCAGGCGTTCGGCTCGTTCGACACGAACGCGAGCGAGGCCGGCATGCTCGCCGTCGGCATCCTCGGCGGCACGCTCGCGGCCGGCGCACATCTGGCGAAGAGCGGCACGCGTGCGCTCGCGAACACGTCGCCCGAACCGTTCAGCAACATCGGTTTGTCGCTCGGCGAGGACGTGCTCGTGCCGGGCGGCCTCGCGCTGGCAGTCCTGCATCCGGTCGTCTTCCTCGTCCTGCTCGCGATCGTCGTGATCGCGATCGCGTGGGTCGTGCCGAAGCTGTGGCGCCTCGCGCGCCGGGGCGTGCGACGCCTGCTCGGGCGCGAGCCGCGCGCATTGCCGCACGAGGCTACGCGCGCGTGAGCCTGCGCCTCGTCTTCTGCGCGCCCGGCTTCAAGGCCGAGCCCTGGGTCCGCGATCTCGCCGCGCACTTCCCCGACGCGACGATCGACGTGTGGAGCGCGGACGGCCCGTCGACGCCCGCCGACTACGCGATCGTCTGGTCGCCGCCCGACGCGTTCTACGCGTCGCAACCCACGCTCAAGGCCGCATTCAACGTGGGCGCCGGCGTCGACGGCCTGCTGCGTTCGAAGGCGTTACCGACGGCGTTGCCGATCGTCCGCGTCGAGGACGCCGGCATGGCGCCGCTGATGGCCGAGTACGTCGTGCAGGCCGTCGTGCGTCACACGCGCGGGCTCGACACCAGCGAAGCCGATATGCGCGCGAGGAAATGGAGGACGAATCGCTCCGGGGACCGCAGCGACTATCCGGTCGGCGTGCTCGGTGCGGGCGCGCTCGGCAGCGTCGTCGCGCGCGCGCTCGTCGCGCAGCGCTTCACGGTCTCGGTCTGGTCGCGCTCGCCGAAGCGGATCGAGGGCGCGCGCGGATATGCGGGCGCGGCTGCGCTCGATGACTTCCTCGCGGCGACCCGCGTGCTCGTGAACCTGTTGCCGCTCACGCCGGACACCGAGGACCTGCTCGACCGCGCGACGCTGTCGAAGCTGATCGCACCCGCGTACGTGGTGAACGTCGCGCGCGGCCGCCACCTCGTCGACGCCGACCTGCTCGCGTTGATCGCCGAGGGCCACGTCGCCGGCGCGACGCTCGACGTGTTCCGCGAAGAGCCCTTGCCCGCGACGCATCCGTTCTGGGACGAGCCGCGCATCACGCTGACGCCGCACTGCTCGGCGGTCACGCAACGGACCGAGACGGTCGCGCAGATCGCGGGGAAGATCGCGAGGCTGCAGCGAGGGGAGGAGATCAGCGGGGTCGTGGATCGGGTCCGGGGATATTAGAGTCCGTTCGACCGACGGAACCCGTGCCCACTGAAAAGGGAACGCTTCGTCGATTCGTTGATGTCCAAATCCAGTTCGATCTCAGGGGTCTTCGCCGTGGACCAAGCGCACATCGATGCTGCCTTGCAGACCGAATACTTTCATCTGCAGAAGACGATCGAGGACTTCGACAGCAAGGCGATGACGATCAAGACATGGAGCATCACGTTCAGCCTGGCGGTCCTCGTGGGCGCCTTTGCAAGCCACGCGCCGGCGGTGGTGTTGATCGCCGCGACGAGTTCGCTGCTCTTCTGGTTCCTCGAGGCCCTGTGGAAATCGTTTCAATTGGGGTACTACGCCCGCGCGCAACGAATCGAGGCCCATTTTCGGGGAGAGGCCGTGCTGACCTCGCCGAACCAGATCGGTGCCGCATGGATGGAACGGTGGAACAGCACGCGTTGGTCCGAGGTGGGGCGGCTCGCCCTGTGGCCGCATGTGGCGCTTCCTCATGCGGCAGTCGTGCTGGTGGGAGTCCTCGTTTTCTCGTTGTCCAAGTCGGGCGCGCTGTCGCTATGACGTCGTCCTCCCTGGTTGACGGATGCGCGGTTCGACGCGAGACGGCGCGGGAGCGGGAACGACGATCGGTTGTCATCCCGGCGGAGGGCCGGGACCTGATGTCTTCACCGTTGAAATTGGGCCCCGGCCTTCGCCGGGGTGACAGCGCGAAGCCGAAGCCGTCGTTCCCGCGAAGGCGGGAACCCAGCGTCGTCCGACGACCGCGCCGGTTTTCGCGTTGCGGACGAGATACTCGGGGTTATCCTTCGGCGCCGCGACGCGATGACCGTCGACGTCGGTTGGCGCCGTCAGCTTCTTCTCGACTCTTCCGCCTACCGTGCCCTGCGATTCTGATTGCACAGCGTCACCCTGTTTCAACGTCATGAGACGCGCCGCGTCGACTGCGCGCTGTCGGACGAACGCGCGATGAACCCGTCGTTCCGTGCTCGAACGTCCGACGACGACGTGGCGTCGCCGTGCATCTCGGTCTGCAAGATGGATCCGAAGATGGGCGACACCGCGATGCGCGCGCAAGGCGGCCTGTGCGTCGGCTGCCTGCGCACGATGGACGAGATCATCGCGTGGGGCGGCGCGGATGCCGAGACGAGGCGCACGATCCTCACAGCGCTCGGCGCGCGCCACGTCTATGCCAGGCTACGCCCATGAAGACGATCGACTGGTACTTCGATTTCATCTCGCCGTTCGCGTATCTGCAGAGCACGCAGCTTCATCGCCTCGAGTCGCGCGCGGTCGTGCGGCGGCGGTCGCTGTTGTTGGCGGGGCTGCTCGGTCACTGGAACAACGTCGGTCCGGCCGAGGTCGCGCCGAAGCGCGTCTGGACGTTCCGCCACTGCGTGTGGCTCGCCGACAAGCTCGGTGTCCCGCTCAAGATGCCGACGATGCATCCGTTCAATCCGCTGCCGTTGTTGCGGCTGTCGACGCTCCACGAGGACACGCCGGCGATCGTCGATCGGCTGTTCGCTTTCGTGTGGCGGGAGGGACATGTCCCGACCGACCGTGATGCCTGGGCCGCGCTGCTCGACGAATTCGGCGTCGACGAGGCCGCGCTCAAGGCCGCGGCCGTGAAGGACGCGTTGCGCGCGACCGGCGACGATGCGATCGCGGCCGGCGTCTTCGGCGTTCCGACATCGGTCATCGAGGGTCACCCATTCTGGGGACTCGACGCGACGGAGATGCTGCTCGATTATCTCGACGGTGCGCCGCTCTTCGACGGCGACGACATGCGACGCGCGATCGAGATGCCGGTCGGTCCGGGTCGCTTTCCACCTCAGGCTCCGCATGCAACAGGCTGAACTCCAGCGTACGACGATCGCGTTCCCGCCCGCGATGCAGGTCTTCGAGCGCGGCTGGCTCTCCGCGAACTGTGTCCTGTTCGCCGACCCGCTCGGGGCGACGCTGATCGACACCGGTCATGCGGCGCACAAGGAGCAGACGACCGCGATCGTGATGTACGCGCTGGAGCGCCACGAGAACCCGAACCTGCGCCGCATCGTCAACACGCATCTGCATTCGGATCACTGCGGCGCGAATCATCACCTCGGCCGGCTGACCGTCTGCGACATCACCATCCCCGAAGGCTACGCGGATGCGGTGCGCGACTGGGACCTGCGCAAGCTGTCGTTCGAGTTGATCGATCAACGCTGCGACCGCTTCGAGTTCCACGACACCGTCGCGGCCGGCGACGTGCTGACGATGGGTGAACGCGAGTGGCAGGCGCTCGCGGCCCCGGGTCACGACGACGACTCGCTGATGTTCCATTGCGCGGAGGAGGGCCTGTTGATCACCGGCGACGCGTTGTGGGAGGACGGTTGCGGTGCGCTCTTCCCCGGCGTGG
>Ga0247783_1000133_pt1 | contig 21715 bp, 15 predicted proteins | sample UWRJL064202C5_FD_179911 | JGI IMG/M metagenome (GOLD analysis project Ga0247783, IMG submission 179911) | Plant litter microbial communities from Arlington Agricultural Research Station in Wisconsin, United States - UWRJ-L064-202C-5 | ecosystem: Environmental > Terrestrial > Plant litter >...
CGAAGGGTGAGTATTTTCTGAACGGGCGCAACGTTTCGGATCTCTCGGACGATGAGGTTTCGCGTGTGCGCAACCAGCAGATCGGGTTTGTGTTTCAAGGGTTCAACCTGCTTACGCGCACGTCTGCGTTGGAGAACGTAGAGCTTCCGCTGCTGTACAACCCCGGCAAGGAGATCTCTTCGAGCGAGCGTCATCGCCGTGCGATGGATGCTCTTGCAGCGGTGGGTCTGAAGGGACGCGAGCATCATCATCCCAATCAGCTCTCCGGTGGACAGCAGCAGAGAGTAGCGATCGCGCGGGCGCTGTTGAATCATCCAACGCTGTTGCTGGCCGATGAGCCAACCGGCAACCTGGACAGCCGGACGTCGATCGAGGTGATGAACATCTTCCAGAAGCTGAAGGAGGAGCGTGGCATCACGATCGTTCTGATTACGCATGAGCACGAGGTAGCGGCGTATGGTTCGCGGATCGTGACGTGCCGGGATGGATCGATTCTCTCCGATCTTCCTACGGAGTCGCGCCGTCTGGCGCATGGCGAGCTGGCGGATCTTCACGTCGCACCGGCAGGAGACAGAGCATGAGACTGGAAAACTCCTGGCTTCTGGCCATCAAGGCGCTGAAGAAGAACAAGCTGCAGACGCTGTTGACCATGACGGGCATGACCATCGGTGTCGCCACGGTGCTGATCATGATCGCTCTTGGCTCAGGCGCGCAGACTGCCATACAGGATCAGGTACGATCCGCCGGAATGAACCTCATCGTTGTAAAAGCTGGGAACTGGAACGTAAAGCTCGAGCTTGGTACAGCGGATGGAGTGGAGGGGCCTTCCGCCTCCGCGGCGGCATTTGCACCGATGCGGTCGAAACCCGTTCTTAGAACTTTGACGTGGAATCCCAAACGACACCTTCGACTGCAGCGTGTGCAGAGTGAGGCGGGAGTCAGTGCAGATCCAAGCGTCCAGGTGGATGGCTCACAGAGTGGACCCGCCCGCCTGGTGCCACGGAGCGGCGATATGGCTGCGGGTCAAGGTGCGTCCACGAATCTGACTCTGGAGGATGCCGCAGCGATTCGCGAGGTGAAGGGAGTGCAGTTCGTATCCTCTGGCATCCATGAGAACGCCACTCTCAAAGCCAAAGGCAGGGAACAGTTCACCTCAGTGCATGGTGAAGATACGACTCAACCCAAGATTCGCCGTGCATGGACGTTTCCATACGGGCGTTTCTTCAGCGACCGCGAGGAGGCCAAGGCCGGGAACGTGGTGGTTCTTGGGCAGATCGTGAGCGAGCGACTCTTCGGTGCAGGAGTCAGCCCGATCGGTGAGCAACTGTCGGTGAAGAACACCAGCTTCAAAGTGATTGGGGAGATCGGCAGCGGTAGTTGGATGGTTCGTCCCACGGTAGGAGACGACCAGTTTGACGCAGTCTACATACCGATTACATCGATGCAGAAGCTGCTCCATCAGAACTATCTGAATACCATTACCGTCACGACGCAATCCACTGGAGACGTGACGCGCGTCTCGAAGGCCATCACAGCTCTGCTCCGGCAGCGGCATGGAATCAGTAGCACAGAGGCTGACGATTTTACGGTGAGCAGTGAGGCGCGCAGGGCGCTTGCCAATGGTGGGATGCGGCCCGAAGTTGCTCATGCGGTGGTCGGAAATGTTGCGGGCTTCGAGAAGGTCACGCTCGACCAACTTGGGAAGAGTCTGGACCGCGCGAGTGCGACCATGAGTGCGCTGCTGACCAGCATCGCTGCGGTTTCGCTGGTTGTGGGTGGCATTGGAATCATGAACATCATGCTGCTCTCGGTGTCGCAACGTACGCGCGAGATCGGTATTCGCCGGGCGATGGGAGCGCGAGCACGCGATGTTCTTACACAGTTTTTGTTGGAAGCCGTAACTCTTTCACTCTTCGGCGGTCTTGTTGGCATTTGCATCGGCTGCATCGCCTCCGGGTCGCTGTCTCACGTTGTGCAGTGGTCGACACAGATCTCTCTTCCGGCCATTCTTGTGTCGTTCGTTGTATCGGCAGCTATTGGAATTTTCTTTGGCTACTACCCTGCACGCCAAGCTTCTCAAGTTCTCCCCATTGAGTCGTTGAAGTACGAATAACCAGATCGTTGCAGTTCGCGTTGATTTACCGCCCCCGATCATGGTGACTTCGCCGTCACCTTATAACGCCAAGCCGCTGCACCCTTCTAAGACTGGAGCCTAACCTATGCGATTCAAGCAAGCCGCTAGACTCATCCTCGCCGTAATCCTTTTTATGACCCCGCTCGGTGTTGCTCACGGTCAAGACACAAATGCCTCAATTTCGGGACTTGTAACAGATACCCAGGGAGCCGCACTCGGTACGGCGAGCGTCGTTATTTTGAATACGGCGACGGGCTTCACGCGCACGATCAACGCCAACAGCGGCGGTCATTATGACATTCCGAATCTTATTCCCGGGCCATATAGCCTCGACGTCAGTGCTCCGGGTTTCAGCCACAAAAAGATCACGGGTCTCACGTTGACCGTGTCGCAGAATGCGGCTCAGGATGTACAGCTTGCACTTGGAGAGAACAACGAGACGATCAGCGTTGAAGCGAACCAGGTTATGACGCAGACAGAATCGTCCGAGACGGGAACGCTGATCGATAACAAGAAAGTTGTCGAACTTCCTCTGGCGAATCGCCAGTTCTACTCTCTTGCTCTCTTGTCCCCGGGAGCTGTGCCCTCGGGCCAGAGCTCGACGCTCGGTTTCCGCGGCGGATTCAATGTTTCGGGCGCACCAGAATCCACCAACTTATTCACTTACAACAATGTTTATAACAGCTCTATCGGAACGCAGCAGCCAGCTTACCGGCCGTCGGTCGAGACGATTCAGGAGTTCAAGCTGCTGACCGGTGTCTACGGTGCGCAGTATGGAAAATACAGCGGAGCTCAGATTGTTGTGCTCGAAAAATCGGGAACGAATAAGTTCCACGGAAGTATCTACGAGTTCATACGCAATGAAGTGGCGAACGCCAAGCCTTACTTCAACGCCGCCGGCGCGCGCAAGCCGGCGTTCCGTCAAAATACGTTCGGAGCGACGATAGGCGGTCCCATCATCAAGGACAAGACGTTCTTCTTTGGCGGATACGAGGGGCAGAGGGTCAACTCGCAGGTTACACAGCGGTCAACCGTTCCCAGCAGCTCGATGTTAGGCGGCATCTTTCCGGGTACGACCACGCTTTACAACCCTTACACCGGCGCAGCCCTGACCAAGAGTGCTGACGGTACTTACGATCTGTCGCAGATACCACAGTGGTCAGGTACAGCCGCAAACCTGGGCCGCGCCTTTGCCAACTACTATCCGTCCTCGAATCCCTCCGCCCCCGGCCTGGTATCTACGCCAGCTACTGCCTATCCTTCGTCCAATTACACTTACAGTGCTATCCAGGTAGAGAAGATGGACGAGTTTACGATTCGGCTCGACCATACGATCTCTCCGAGCGACACGCTGACAGGAAGTTATAACGAGTTTCACGATCCAACCTATCAGCCATCGAATATTCTTTGCGGTAATGCGGCAGTTCCGTATGGTGGATGCGATTTCAACCAGATCGTTCACCTGATTACTCTGCAGGAGTCGCATGTCTTCAGCGCCTCGCTGCTGAACTCCTTTACCTTCGGATACAACCGGTTCCAGATGCCGCGTCTTCCAGAAGATCGCCGTCTCACGAATGTTCCGGTGCTCCCTGGCGCGTTTGCTAATCCCACCCCGGAGAACACGGGTCTTCCAAATCTTGCGACGTCCGGCTACGCAACACTGGGTGGACCGACGAACATTCCTCAGAACCAGTGGCTGAATCAATATGAAGCGCTTGATTCTGTGAACTGGAGCAAGGGCGCACATTCCTTCACCTTTGGCATTGATACTTATCTCGCGATTACGACCGAGGTCTTCACGCAAAACGGTCGCGGCGCCGCCACCTTCAACTCTGCCAGCATCCGTGGTGCAAACCCCTGCTCCGGTACGGGAGCAACACAACGGTGTTACGGCACTACGGGCAACGCATTATCAGATCTATTGCTCGGGATTCCATATACGACGACGCGAAACCCGATTGCCCCGAATACGCACATGGGCAGCTACAGCTTCTACGGGTATGCGGTAGACGACTGGAAGATCCGTCCGAACCTCACACTTAACCTTGGCCTGCGATATGAGAACAACGCGCCTGCTTACGACTCGAAGGATGTTATCTCCAGATATCAGCCAAGCACCGGACTTATCCAGCTTGGGAACGGTGTAGCATTTCCGACCGACCCTGCCCTGGTCCCGCTGGTCGACCCCAGTGGCAACAAGTTCAAGTATCTCTATAACTTTGACAACAATAACTTCGCTCCCCGTATCGGCTTTGCATGGCAGCCTTACCACAAGGACAGCACGGTGATTAAGGGAGGTTATGGAATCTTCTACAACGGGCCCATTCAGTTCAACCAGTACATCAGCGCGATGACTCAGGTGCCAGTGCGGACACCGCAGACCTTCACCGCAGTTGCAGTGACTCCGGGCAACGTGTCCATTAATCTGGCAACGCCGTTCACCGGTTCGCAGGGCTTCTACACCGCCTTTGGCGCCGAACCGCAGCAGCGCACACCTTACATCCAGAATTGGAGCTTTGGTTTTCAGCAGCAGATGTCCGACTCGATTGTGCTCGACCTTTCGTATGTTGGATCGAGCGGCACGAAGCTTCCCTATGCACGCAACATCAATGCCGTGCCGATCTCAGTTCCATTCGCTTCCCGCGCGCAAGCGACTCGTCCAGATGCAAAGTTCGGGAACCTTACGTACGCCTACGACACAAATAGCTCCAACTTCCATTCTTTGCAGGCCAGCTTGCGGAAGAACCTGAAGCACGGGACGTCGTTCCTTATGGCGTATACCTGGGCGAAGTCCATCGATCAATCGGGTGGTACCGCAAGCGGAAGCAACTCCTCGGGAGTTCCACAAAACCCTTACAACCCAGCGGCCGAACGCGGCCTGTCTGATTTTGATGTTCGTCAGCGCATTGTCTTCAGCCCTGTCCTTGAGCTTCCTTTCGGTAAGGACAAGATGTTCCTCAACCACGGCCTCGGCTCTGTACTTCTGGGAGGCTTCCAGCTCTCTGGAATCTTTGCCTATCAAACCGGTCGTCCGTTCACGATCGTCGATAGCAACACGAACCGTACCCGTACCTTCGGGGCAGGCGATCGTCCCAACATTGTTGTCGGACAAAACCCGAACGCAGGACCCAAGACCGTCGGTCAGTGGTTCAACACTGCTGCCTTCGTCGATCCTACGGATGGCAGCTTTGGAAATGCGGGCCGCAATATCGTCACCGGTCCGGATAATCTCCAGGTCGATCTGACACTTGCTCGGCAGTTTCCGATCCACGAACGCTTCTCTGGCCAGCTTCGCATTGAATCGTTCAACCTGCCCAATCACGCAAATCTCTTCAACCCATACTCCGCTGCAACCCAGTTTGGCTCCAGTACCTTCGGCCAGATTACAAACGCTTACGATCCTCGTCAGCTGCAGGCGGCTCTCCGCATCCTCTTCTAACTGCTCTTTAGTTCACCACCTTCGATGGGCCGTCCCGTTGGTCGAACGGACGGTCCTCGAATCTACATAAAAAGGCCAGCATGCCACTAAGCTCCGCGGGTCGATGTTTGTTCAAGACAGCATTTTTGCTGGGTCTTTTGATCCTCGTACAGGGTTGTAAGGAAAAAGCTCCACAGAGCAAGCCAGCACTGACGCTCAACGAAGTTGCAAAGCAGTATGTCCGACTTGCCTTCGCACTGGGCGAGCATGACAAGGATTCTTTGGATTACTACTTTGGCGATCCTGCATGGGTTGAGGATCTCCGCAAAACAGCACCGCCCCTGTCTGAGGTTAGGACGTCAGCGCTTGAACTTACCGAGGTCTTGAACAAGATGCACAGTAACGATGCGGCGACCTCAACTCGACTGAGACTTCTCGAAGCGCAACTGGAGTCGGTTGCGTGTCGAGCTTCTCTGCTCGCGGGCGCAAGGACGAACTTCGACGAGGAGACACGCTGTTCTTTCGGAGTCACTCTTCCCCCGGGGCTTCCTGAAAAGAAGCTGCGCGAAACGCGTGCGGCCATCGATGTGCAACTTCCAGGCAAAGATCCACTCGACGTTCGTTACGCAAAGTTTGAATCGCAGTTCGTCATTCCTCCCGGCAAGCTGGAAGCAGTGATGTCGCGGGCGATCGCGGGTTGCCGATCTCAGACTGCGCGGCACATGGCACTTCCAGAGGACGAGTCTATTGAAGTAGAGTTCACCAGCCACAAGCCCTGGGCGGCCTACAGTCTTTACGTTGGCCACCACAAGAGCGTGGTCACAATCAATACTGATCTACCGATCACGATCGACCGCGCAGTAGATCTGGCTTGTCATGAAACTTACCCAGGCCATCACACGTTCAACATGGCGCAAGACGATGCGTTTGTACGCAACGGCTCTGCGCCTGAACGGTCCATTCTGCCTACGTATAGTCCTCTGTCGTTCTCCTCGGAGGGAATGGCAACCATCGCGAGCGACATCGCGTTTACGTCCACTGAACGCCTGCGTTTCGAAGAAGAAGAACTTCTGCCAATCTCCGGAATCTCTGGCGTCAACCTGCAACGTTTCCAGAAGATCAACTTACTCGTGCAGCAACTGCACTCCGTAATCCCCTCCATCGCGCGCGAATATATCGACGGTCGTCTGGAGTTTGCGCGTGCCTCTGCAGCGCTTGAGCAGAAGGCTTTGATGGGGGGAAGCTTTGATCTATTGAAGTACTTCAACGAATTTCGGACGTACGTCGTCACCTATACCTTCGCGCCTGATGTGCTTGCACCCTACTTGCCCTCATGCGCGATCGCAGATGCACAGCAGCAACGCTGGGCAACTTACTCGCAGTGGATGCGTACGGCATCGGTTCTTCCGGTTGCTTCCGTACAGTCGTCTGAAACCACAATCTCTCCCCTACCTCGTTATCAACAGCAGGAGTTCATACCATGCGCGAAGTAAACAAGATCACCGGCTTTCTTTGCCTGGCACTCATCGCAGGTCTAGCCGGTTGCGAGAAGAAATCCACGCCCAAAGTCGCGAGCTCCGGAACGCCGGGGCACAAACTCGGTATTCGTCCACACGGCGATGAAGAGATCAAGATCGCCGTGGATAAGGAGCCCGAAGACGTACAGAAGGTTTTCAAATATATCGATGAACATATTGATGAGCATGTAGAACTTCTGCAAAAGGTGATCCAACAGCCATCGATCTCGAACTCAGGTGAGGGTATCCCCGAGTCTGCTGAGATGATCAAAGGTCTCTTTGACAAGCTTGGCTGCCAGGAGTCGAAGGTATACGACCTCGGAATGACGGAGTGGGGACAGGCGGGTAACCCGGTCGTCTACGCAAAGCTGGATCAAGGCGCGCCAAAGACGCTGGTTGTCTATTGGATGTACGACACCATGCCTGTGACGCAGCCTGACCTCTGGGTTGCACCACCGTTCGAGGGTCGCATCGTGGACGGGAAGACAGCAGGTATCGATCCTGCGATCAAAAAAGTGATCGTGGGTCGCGGCGCAACGAATACGAAGGGACCGGAGATCACGCAGTACAACGCGATCTACTCCATGAAGCAGGCTCTGGGCAAACTTCCAGTGAACCTCATCTTCGTCGCGGAGGGCGATGAGGAGCGCATGTCCATGGGCTTGCGCAAATTTGTTACAACGCATCCCGAACTCTTCAAGGGCGCGGATGCGATGCTTGGGTTCGGCGGCTCTGAGGGTCTGATGTACATCGAGCTGACCACCAGCGGAACGAAGTGGGGTCGCGGTCCCACGGTTTCAGATATCCACGGAATCTTCAAGCGTTCGGTCGACAGCCCAGCCTGGCGTCACATCCAGATGCTTGCGTCGCTCACCTCCAAGGATGGCAACTCTCCAAACATCGCCGGCTTCAACGAGGGAATCGTTCCTCTTACACCGTCCGAGGAGAAGGTTCTGGCGGAGGCGACAAAGAAGGTGGATCTGAAGAAGGCTGCCGAGAACGCCGGTGTCGCACGGTTTATTGCGGACGACCCCGCGAAGATGATCATGATGTCTCGCCATGGCACCGCATTCAATCTGGACGGCATCTGGGGCGGCAACATGTATGCAGGCGGTTCGGGCGCGATCCTTCCGAACAAGATTACGTCGAAGCACTCGATCCGCTACATCCCCAACATGCACTCCGCCGATATTCTGAAAAAAATCCGGGCACAGCTTGATAAGAACGGATACAAGGATGTGGAACTCCGTTTCATCGGCGACCAGCCCTGGTCGAAGATGCGCTATGACACGGACATTGCGCACGCAGTGGACCAGATGAGTTCGCACTTTGGTCTTCCCAATCCTGCGCATGCGGATGGCGACTCGATTCTGATGGACTCGGGCGGATCGGGAGCGTGGCCTGGCTATCTCTTTACGAACAGCGAACAGGGCGATCCCAATATCAAGCCTCTTGGCCTTGATATCGCGGGCGCTCGTGTAGGCACCGGCGGACGTGCTCACGCGGCCAACGAGTACTACGTGATCGAAGGAGCGGGCAAGTCTTTCGGTATGGCAGCGGCGGAGGAGTCGATCGTCGAGGTCATCTATAACTACGCGCACACGACCACCAAGCCGCCGAAGAGCGGTCAGGCGGCGGCGAAGTAGCCGAACGTGAAGACCCGCACGGGTGTTGTTCCGTGTGGGTCTTCATCGCCGTACTTTCAGGTCTTCGTCATCAGGGTTTCGCTTCGTTCCATGCCGCTGTAAGCCATTTTGGGGAGAGTTCGCTATGGATTTCAAAAGAATGCTCGGATTGTTTTTTCTGGTCGTTGCCTGCGGAACCACAGGGTGTAAGAAGCAGGAGAAGGCAGACGTAGCGGCTAGGCCTGAAGGCTCAGCACCGAAGCTCGGCATCCGGCCACATGGTGACGAGACCATACAGCCGGATATGAGCCAGATTCCTGGCGAGTTGAAGAAGGTCTATGACCACATCGACAGCCACATCGATGAGCACGTGGAGAACCTGCAGAAGTGGATTCGGCAGCCGTCGATCTCAAACTCCGGCGAAGGCATTCCTGAGACGGCGGAGATGGTGAAGGGATACTTCGACAAGCTGGGTTGCCAGGAATCGAAGGTCTACGACCTTGGCATGACGGAGTGGGGACAGGCGGGCAATCCGGTCGTTTACGCACACTGCGATGAGGGCGCACCGAAGACGCTGCTGATCTATTGGATGTACGACACCATGCCGGTTACTCAGCCTGACTTGTGGGTGGCCCCTCCGTTTGAAGGACGCTTAGTCGATGGCGCAACGGCGGGAATCGATCCAAAGATCAAGAAGGTTCTGATCGGCAGGGGAGCGGTCAATTCCAAGGGCCCCCAGATGACGGAGCTCAATGCGTTGATGTCGATGAAGCAGACGCTGGGTAAGTTGCCGGTGAACCTTATCTTCATTGCGGAAGGCGATGAGGAACGTATGTCGATGGGGCTGCGCAAATTTGTAACTACTCATCCGGAACTAGTGCGGCCCGCAGATGCCATGATGATGTTTGGCGTTCCGGGCTTTGGCTTGCTGGGTGGCTCCGAAGGCCTGATGTACATCGAGCTCACGACGAGCGGAACGAAGTGGGGACGTGGACCAACCGTCTCTGATATTCACGGCTCTTTCAAGCGCTCGGTCGATAGCCCTGCATGGCGTCACATCCAGATGCTTGCGTCACTCACGTCGAATGATGGCAATACCCCTGCCATTGCGGGATGGAATGAAGGGATCGAGCCTTTGACACCCGCCGAGATGGATGTACTGAAGCAGGCCGCTGGAAAGGTGGATATGAAGAAGGCTGCGGCAAATCTTGGTGTGGCGCGATTCATTTCAGACGACCCACTGCAGATGACGAAGATGATGCGCACTGGCACGGTCCTCAACATGGACGGCATCTGGGGCGGCAACATGTACGCGGGTGGATCGGGAGCGATTCTGCCGAACAAGATCACGTCCAAGCACTCCATTCGCTATGTTCCGAATCAGCATTCGGCCGACATTCTGAAGAAGATACGCGCCCAACTCGATAAGAACGGATACAAGGATGTGGAACTGCGGCTTATCGGGGACCAGCCCTGGTCGAAGATGTCGTACAACACCGATATTGCTCATGCGGTAGAGAAGATGTACGACGTGTACCACGTTCCGTATCCGAAGCCTGTAGATGGGGAGAGTGTTCTGGAGGGTAGCGGAGGCTCGGGTGCCTGGCCCTCCTATCTCTTTACTACCGGGGCGCAAGGAGATCCCAACATCACGCCCATCGGTCTACCCATCGCAGCGGGTTCGATTGGAAGTGGAGGCCGTGCCCATGCTGCGAATGAGTATTGGGTGATTGAAGGAGCAGACAAGACGGGAGGTCTGGCAACGGCGGAGAAGGCCTTTGCGACTCAAGTGTATTTCTACTCCACGATGACCACCACGCCACCGAAGAGCCAGAAGCACTGATACGTTACAGAACCTTAAGCTCAACATTCCTGAAAGCCGATTTCGATAGATCCACTGGAGGTTGCATGCGCCCTGTACTCGTCAACGTAGTACTTCTTTCCACAGTGATTGCGCTGAGCGGATGTAAGGAAAAAACAGCAGCCAATGCGCCCGCTGTGGCGAAGAAGGCCACGCTCGGTATCCGTCCAGCGGGCGATGAGTCGATCAAGATTGATTTGAGCAAGATCTCACCTGAGGAACAGAAGGTCTTCCAATACATCGATGAGCATATCGATGAGCACGTAGAAAACCTCCAGCATTGGATTCAACAGCCATCCATCTCAAACTCGGGCGAGGGTGTTCCGGAGACGGCTGAGATGGTGAAGGGCTTCTTCGACAAGCTGGGTTGCCAGGAGACGAAGGTCTACGACGTGGGTATGACGGAGTGGGGCCAGCCCGGCAATCCTGTCGTCTATGCCAGGCTCGATTCCGGCGCACCCAAGACGCTGTTGATCTACTGGATGTATGACACGATGCCCGTTACCCAGCCTGATCTCTGGGTAGCGCCGCCGTTTGAAGGTCGTCTTGTGGATGGCAAGACCGCCGGTCTAAATCCCGCCTATAAGAAGGTGCTGATTGGCCGTGGCGCCGTGAACTCCAAGGGGCCGGAGATGACGGAGTTGAACGCTCTGATGTCGATGAAGAGTGTGATGGGCAAGCTTCCCGTCAATCTGATCTTCATCGCTGAGGGTGATGAAGAGCGGATGTCGATGGGTCTGCGAAAGTTTGTTACCACTCATCCAGAGCTGATCAAACCGGCGGACGCCATGCTGATGTTTGGTGGCCAAAGCGGGAACGGAGCTGCGTCTTCCGGTGTCCGAGGCGGTTCGGAGGGCTTGATGTATGTCGAGCTCACGACCAGCGGAACCAAGTGGGGTCGCGGCCCAACGGTATCGGACATCCATGGCATCTTCAAGCGTTCGGTCGATAGCCCCGCGTGGCGTCACATCCAGATGCTCGCCTCGCTGACTTCGAAGGATGGCAATACACCACTCATCGACGGCTTCAGAAATGGCTACCAGGATCTCTCGCCCGGCGACATGGAACGCCTGAAGGTAGCTGCATCGAAGATGGATCTGAAGCAGTCCGCGGCAAATCTTGGCGTCGCGCGCTTCATCTCGGATGATCCGTTGACGGTCATGAAGGCTTCGCGCTACGGCACGGCTTTCAACCTGGATGGCATCTGGGGTGGCAACATGTACGCGGGCGGTTCGGGTGCGATTCTGCCCAATAAGATCACCTCCAAGCACTCGATCCGCTATGTTCCCAATATGCACTCCGCTGACATTCTGAAGAGCATCCGTGCACAACTGGATAAGAATGGCTACAAGGATGTCGAGGTACGGCTTATTGGCGATCAGCCATGGTCGACGATGTCGTATGACACGGATGTAGCTCGTGCCGTCGAGAAGATGTATGACAAATTCGGAATCTCCTACCAGGTCCCTGCTTCGGGAGAATCCATCTTGATGGATTCGGGTGGATCCGGAGCATGGCCAGGTTATCTCTTTACAAACGGTCATCAAGGCGATCCGAACATAACTCCGATCGGATTACCGATTGCAGGCGGTGGCGTGGGATATGGTGGTCGCGCCCATGCGGCGAACGAGTATTGGCTGATCGAAGGCGCCGATAAGACGTATGGCATGGCAGGCGCTGAGAAGTCGATTGTGGATGAACTGATGAACTACGCGAATACCACGACCACACCGACTAAGAGCAAGGTGCAATGATCTTCAGCCTCTTGGGGCTCCCCGCAGCATCCGAGATCGCATAGCAAAACAGCGTGATGCGATCTACACCTACACCGTATTCCGAGGATCGAGGAGGGCAGATGGCATCAGTGATATCGATACGTAATTTGGGCAAGACGTACCAGATGGGTGACATCGCGGTGCATGCTTTGCGCTCGGTGAGTTTGGAGATCGAGCAGGGCGAGTTTGTTTCCGTGGTGGGACCATCGGGTTCGGGTAAGTCGACGCTGATGCACATTCTCGGTTGCCTGGATCAGCCGACGAAGGGTGAGTATTTTCTGAACGGGCGCAACGTTTCGGATCTCTCGGACGATGAAGTTTCGCGTGTGCGCAACCAGCAGATCGGTTTCGTGTTCCAGGGTTTCAACCTGCTCACACGTACATCTGCTCTGGAGAACGTGGAGCTTCCGCTGCTGTACAACCCCGGCAAGGAGATCTCTTCGGGCGAGCGTCATCGCCGTGCGATGGATGCTCTTGCTGCGGTGGGTCTGAAGGGACGCGAGCATCATCATCCTAACCAGCTCTCCGGTGGACAGCAGCAGAGAGTAGCGATCGCGCGGGCGTTGTTGAATCATCCAACGCTGTTGCTGGCGGATGAGCCAACCGGCAACCTGGACAGCCGGACGTCGATCGAGGTGATGAACATCTTCCAGAAGCTGAAGGAGGAGCGTGGCATCACGATCGTTCTGATTACGCATGAGCACGAGGTGGCAGCATATGGCTCGCGCATCGTGACGTGCCGTGATGGATCGATTCTCTCGGATCTTCCGACGGAGTCGCGCCGTCTGGCGCACGGCGAGCTTGCGGAGATGCAGGTCCCGACAGGAGACATGGCATGAGACTGGAAAACTCCTGGCTTCTGGCCATCAAGGCACTGAAGAAGAACAAGCTGCAGACGCTGTTGACCATGACCGGCATGACGATCGGTGTGGCCACGGTGCTGATCATGATCGCTCTTGGATCCGGTGCGCAGACCGCCATACAGGACCAGGTGCGATCCGCTGGTATGAACCTCATCGTTGTAAAAGCTGGGAACTATGCGGCCAAACAGGACAAGCCCGCAGACGAGGCAATTGAGTACTCCGCTTTCCATCCCCGGAAGCGACATGGATCGTTGCTCTCTGCCGTTTATTCTCCGTCGAGGGGCGCACACCTTATGCGCGTCTTTCATCCCGAGGACGATCCCATGGCGATCCACGATCATCCCGTTGCGCGACAGCGTCTCGGTGACTCAGAGGCTGGGCTGGGAGCTGCGGCCACATTGACCCTGGGGGATGCGGATGAGATCCGCAAGATGGATGGCGTGCAGTATGTCTCCGAGGGGATTCACGAAAATGCACACGTTGCCGCAGGCAACACGCGCTGGTTCACACGGATGCATGGCAGCGATGTTTCCCAGCCGCTTATCCGTCGCTCCTGGACCTTCAGTCATGGACGGTACTTCGATAAGGGCGAGCAGAAGAAATCAGAGAACGTGATGGTGCTCGGACAGATTGTGAGCCAGAAACTTTTTGGTGATGCAAACCCTGTAGGAAAGACAGTCACCATTTGGAACCAGTCTTTCAAAGTAGTCGGAGAGATCACCAGTACCAACTGGATGGTTCAGCCCGCCGCTGGCGACGACCAGTTCGACGCGATCTACATGCCGGTTACAACAGTGCAGAAGCTGTTGAATCTTTCGAAGCTGAATGACATTACGATCACCACTAAATCCACGGGAGACGTGACGCCGGTATCGAAGGCGGTGACAAAGCTATTAAGAGTTAGGCATCAGATTACAAATACAAGTCCCGATGACTTCACAGTAACAAGCGAGGCACGTAAGGCGCTTCAGGGGGGAGGCATGCGTCCTGATGTTTCTGCCGCTGTTACTGGCAATGTATCCGGCCTCGAGAAGGTGACGCTCTCGCAGTTAGGAAAAACCCTCGATCGCGCCAGCGAAACAATGACTGCTCTACTTACCAGCATCGCCGCCGTCTCGCTTCTGGTTGGCGGCATTGGAATTATGAATATCATGCTGCTCTCCGTTTCGCAGCGCGCGAAGGAGATCGGGATTCGGCGTGCGATTGGGGCTCGGTCACGGGATGTCCTCACACAGTTCATCCTGGAGGCTGTCACGCTAAGTCTTGCTGGCGGTCTTGCAGGGGTTGCGATCGGAGCCTTGGTGAGCAACTTCATCTCCGGAATTCTCAAGTGGTCTACGACCATCTCTCTTCCCGCCGTCATGATTTCCTTCGGTGTATCTGCGGCCATCGGAATTTTCTTCGGGTACTACCCGGCGCGGCAGGCTGCTGCCGTGCTGCCCATTCAATCGCTCAAGCAGGAGTAACTCTTTTCAACGTGCTGTACGTCGTTGTTCAACGAACACGGGACGAATTCTTTAGGAGACAGAATGTTACTCATAAGCTTGAAAATAGCTGTCAAGGCGATGGGTCGGCACAAGATGCGGACAGCCCTTACGATGTTAGGTATGACGATTGGCGTGGCTGCCGTGCTGACCATGGTGGCCCTGGGAACCGGTGCACAATCCAATGTCTCCTCAAACGTGAAATCTGCCGGTACGACACTTCTTTTCGTCCGTGGCGGCAACTTCACCAAGGGTGGAGAATCGATGAAGATTGCCACAGGTACGGGTTCGTCTACCAGTCTTACTGCAGAGGACGCCGAAGCTATTGGCAAGATAGGCGGAGTGGCACACCATAGCGCGAATGTCCGGATGACTGGATGGGTCGCCACGGATGGGGCCAAGGAGTATGTGCCCATCGTCGGCACAGATTCCAGTTATCTGTCTTTGTATAGTTGGCGGACTGCGAAGGGGAAATATTTCAAATCTGAAGATGTGACTTCAGCGGCCAATGTTGCGGTCCTTGGTCCTACGCTCAAGGAGCGTCTCTTTGGGGATGAGAATCCTGTGAACAAGCAGGTTCAAATTAAGGGCCAGAATTTCCAGGTCGTCGGCTGGATCAAGTCCATCGAAGATGAACAGCAATCTGAGCAGGCCTTCATTCCATTTACTACGGAACAGAAGTTACTTGGTATTAATTACATTCATTCGATCACGGTGGCTGCGGAGGAGGCAGGCAAGACGACAGAGATTCAGGAGCAGATCGTCCCTCTGCTCAGGACGCGTCATCACCTCGACCAAGCCAAGTCCGCGAGCAATGCACCCATGACCGGAAACCAGATGCCGGGCTCGGGTGTCCCTGACGACTTCACCGTCAAAACACAAGCGTCCGAGGCTCTCACCAAGGGTCTTTATACTTCAGTGGCCGCGTTCATCCTGGCCAACATGCCGAAGGTCGATCAGGCGAACATGGAAGAGATGTCGGGAACACTGAATCGCGCGGGCAAGACGATGACGGCACTGCTTGCAGCCATCGCCACCATATCGCTTGTCGTCGGTGGCATTGGCATCATGAATATCATGCTGATTTCCGTTACAGAGCGCACGCGCGAGATCGGCATTCGCCGCGCTCTTGGGGCTCGTTCGCGCGATGTTCTCAGTCAGTTCCTCGTGGAGGCGGTTACGCTCGGGGTCTGTGGAGGAGCGGTAGGCATTGTGCTGGGATTTATCGCGTCCTTCGTGATCTCCAGCACCCTCGATTGGCCGGCTGACATCTCCCTACAGGCGGTGCTCATGGCGGTGGGTATTTCTGCGGCGACGGGCGTCTTTTTTGGTTTCTATCCTGCGCGCAGGGCTGCCAGGCTCGATCCGATCGACGCCCTTCGCTATGAGTAAGTCGAAGTGCAATCCAGGCTGCCGAACCTTCCTTGTCTCTTATCCAGCACTTCGTTTCAAAGGAGTCTTCATGAAGTTCCGAGCATTGATACCGTTCCTGCTTCTCGTATCCGGTGTTTTCAATCCTCCGGCGTGTGTTGCTGGCGCTCTCCCAAGCACATCCAAGGCCCAGATGATTGAGGGTCAGTTTGCGCTCCAGGGCCAGGAACCGAAGACAGAGGCACATCTGAAGGTCGCACCTGTGCCGGGAAAACCTCTCACGCAACAACTCGACTTCTGGATGACTAAGTCGGGATCGGCGGCGCCTATTACGAATTATCAGATCGAGATGACGCAGCCGCTGCATATGATTATTGTGAGCAGCGACTTTAAGCACTTCTATCATGAGCATCCAAAGCTCACGCGCGCCGGCCACATGCTTCTGACGCAAGCGTTCTCCTCCCCAGGGTCCTATCTTGTCTATACTGACGCGCTACCGAACAATCTGAACCACCAGGTCTTCCGATTCGCGGTAAATGTTGACTCCGCAGCCTCCGGCCCGCGTGTGCTCCAGCCCACAGGCATGGCGGTGAAGGCGGGTCCTTACGAGGTCGATATCAGCAGCGTGCGCCTGCATGCTGGAACGATGAGCATGCTGGATGTGGTGATTCTGAAAGATGGCAAGCCCGCCACCGACCTGCATCCATATCTGGGCGTTCCGGCGCACGCCGTCTTTCTTAACGCGCAGGATCTCTCTTACGTCCATGTGCATCCGATGACGATGGAGCAGATGGGTTCCATGGATATGACCAAGGAACCACCGCCTCTTCCGGAAGCTGGTCCCTCGCCCTCTGAAATGATGCTCCATATCTCCCTGAAACAAACAGGCAACTACAAGATGTGGCTTCAATTTAGAGGAGGCCAGCAGCTGTATGTTGCCGAATTCACGGTCAACTCCATTTAGATTGATAGTAATAAGTGCTTCGTTCTGCGAGAGGGCTGTCTGCTTCGCTGCCTTTCTCTCCCATTCAACAAAAACAGCCTGCATATCAAGAAAATGTAGGTCACATCGAGGGTCAACGTTATGTTCCGCAGACAGATCTCGCTCTTCGCTACTGCAGCATTCTTCCTTTTTGCAACCACCGCTCTCGCCCATTCCCGGCCTAAGGCGATGTCCCCAGAGCCGAACTCCACGATCGCCTCGCCAACCGAAGTTTCTGTCTATTTCACCGAGGCGCTTGAACCGAAGTTCAGTTCGTTGCAGTTGACGGATGCGGACGGAAAAGTGCTTTCAAAAGACGCCTCCAAACCGGATGCGGCGGACAGTAAGCATCTGTCGTTGCCTCTGCCAAAACTCGCTCCCGGAACCTATTACGTTCATTGGGTGACCGCGAGTGCCGATGGACATCGTATGAACGGTGACTATAAGTTCACTGTCAAGTAAAGGTAACTATCCTACGTGTTGGCTGATGTTGTAATCACGTTCCTTATTGACTTTGGGCTGGCCGTGAGTATCGGCTGTACTCTTGCTCTTCGTTGGAAAGTCTCACGGTCCGACCTACGCGCTCTGGTCAGATTCCTTCGGTATTCGGCGTTAGTTATTCTGCTGAGTCTGCTTTCGCACCTCTATGTCTTTGCTGCCACGATGCTGGAAAGCTTTCGGCTGGCTGATGTTCTGCGTGGGTTGCCATCGATCGTGGGTACCCACGCGGGACTTGCTGATTCAGCGGCGATTGCTGGCGCGTGTGCTGGATTGCTGGCCGTGAGCAGTAAAAAGATGTCCACGCGCCCGTCGGTTCTGTTCTACCTCCCCACTCTGGTGTGGGTCCTCATATGTCGCTCCGTAAGCGGACACGCTGCGAATAACGGCAACTTCTCGGCCCTCGAAGGGCTACAGTTTCTTCACCTTGTCGGTACTCTCACGTGGGCAGGCGCGATTATCGTATGTGGTCTGATTCTGCGGGAGCTTCTTCGAGTCAATGAGCAAACCCTCGATCTGTCTCTCTTGAGGGTGCTTTCCAGGACGTGCCTATGGGCGCTGAGCCTTGTTCTTACAACGGGTGCCATCAAGAGTTACGAAGGTGTCGATGGGCAACTAAGCCTTATTCTTCACTCTCCATGGGGTTGGATTCTTCTCGTCAAAATCTTCGTGCTTTTACCGGCACTAGGGCTGGGTGCGACCCACTTTCTTCAACTCCGTCAACAATCACCCTTTGCTTCGGTACGGGCGAGGCAGAGGCTCAAGCGAACACTAGGTGTAGAAGCGGTTCTGCTGATCCTGGTGCTCGCGATCTCAGCCCTGCTCGCGAGCACCAGTCCTCCGTCTATGTAATTGCTCCTGCTATCTACTTGACGGTAGAGAATTAGAAGCCTCCGCCACCGGCAACGGCAGAGGAACTCTTGATGGTGTTTTCCAGTTCTATGGACTCAGCGTCCGTCTCCGTCGGTGGTTGACCGTTTGTGGAGGTTTGTGGGCGAAGCGTTGGATATTTGATGCCGAGCTGTTCAAGATACGAAGGATACTTGTCCGCATCGTAGTAGAACTTTTCAAGCTGCGGCTCATACTTATCCATAATCGCCTTGTTCAACTCAGTATGTGGCTTGTCCTCCGGCCGAATAAAAGGAACATACTTCTGATTTTTCAATTGAACTCTGTTGAAGTAATCCCACGCTGAAGCGAGTAACTCGGGCTTGTTCAATAGATCGAGCAGCGTCATTGCCTGGGCTTTCGCACCTGCTACCACACCCTTATGTGCAATCGGGGTTGCCATGGCGATGCTGTTGGCCCAGTTATGTCCGGGAAGGTTCGGGATGTTTGCCGGATAGCGCAAAGTCACCGTGGGTAGATTCCACGAGACATCGCCGATGTCATCAGATGGCCCGCCTGTGAAGCTTTCTTCCGTGGCTGCAGCGCGTAGCGAGTTGATCGAAGTTTCGAGACCGACTTCGGGTACCTTGAGTTCGTGTTGAATACCCTTGGCAAGGGCCTGGTCTGCATCTGACCATGTTGGCAGCCCCACCATCTTGATGTTCTGGTACTCCGCCTCTGCGATCGGTTTATTGAACCAACCGGGCCACGCGCTACCCAGAATGGTGGAGCTGTAGGTAGTCCCGCTCATTATGGATGCCCCTTTGGCCATGGTGCTGCCCAGGTCAACCAGCTCGCGAATGTGGGGATAGTCCGCTTCTCGAAAGTAGTACCAGTTACTCGCTGTCGAAGGCACAACATTGGGTTGATCGCCAGCGTTGACCAGAACGTTGTGCGAGCGCTGTACCGGACGAAGGAACTGCCGCTTGAAGCTCCATCCCACGTCCATGAGTTCAGCGGCACTGAGAGCACTTTTTCCACGCCACGGTGCCACCGCAGCATGAGAGCTCTCCCCCACAAAGTCAAAGCGCATTGAGACCGCGCCCAGCGAACCGAATCCGCCAAAACTGACACCCAGGTTATTCGCAACGTGAGCGAACAGTACGGCGTCCACATCCTTGAAATACCCTGCTCGTACGTAATAGGCCTTTGCTCCAATAAGTTCCTCTGCGATACCCGGCCAGATTTTAATAGTTCCCTTCATGTGGTTTTTCTGCATGATGTCTTTCACCGCGAGTGCGGCGAGTATGTTCAAAGGGATGCCGGAGTTATGTCCTTCACCGTGTCCTGGGGCGCCAACCACAAGCGGATCGCGATAGGCGACCCCAGGTTTTTGAGAAGCCTGGGGGATACAATCCAGGTCCGATCCTAGCGCGATCACTGGCTTGCCCTCGCCCCACGTAGCCATGAAGGCGGTCGGGATTCCGGCGATGCCACGCTCGACCTTGAATCCGTTCTTCTCAAGGATCCCAGTCAGGTAAGCGGAGCTGCGTTTCTCCTGGAAGCCAAGCTCTGCATAGCTGAAGATGGTATCAACCATCACCTGCGCCAGCTTCGCTCGCGATTCCACGCCAGCAATGGCCTCTTTTTTCATCGCGGCGAGAGCAGCGGTGTCCGAACTCGGTGGCGTCGGTTGCGTGTCGGATTGCTGCTGCCCAAATAAAGCAGTGGTCAAGAAAAGGTGGCAAACCAGAATCTGAATACTTCTGAAAATCTTCATCGCTATCTCCCTATTCTTCATGGCTTTTTGCAGAGATGATCAAAGATATGGCGCACACCGCGACTTTCCTGGACGCAAGAATCCGTCAGCCTGGTAGCTCAGCAGGTCCACGTTACGGTAGAAAGGTCCAGATTATTTCTTTGCGGATGCCGAGAGTATATAGCCTTTATCTGCTTTTTCGGCGTTCTAACATCCGTTGGTGCCTAGAGTCTGATACAGGATCTACGCACCAACGGATGTTAGTGCCAGTCACCGGCATATGGCTTCGACTTTTCCGGAGTTTACGTCTATGTTCTGACAGACCAGAATGCTCTGGCGCATTGCGCAACATCTTTTCGCTCTTCGAGGCACCTCGTGAAGCTCTCATCAAGGGTTTCCGCATCCAATGATCAAATTATGACGATCAAAAGAAGACGCCTCCCCTCTCTGCTCTACAAGAGTCGCCTCATCATCGCGTGGCCGCATTGCTTCACACCATGCGCTGTATTACTCAATACGAAGATGCGCTGTGCGAGCTCGCTCATGAATTGAAGAAGTCGCGCGCTCTTTCTGAAGAGACGAGCGAGGAGCTGCGCGACCTTCTGGAGAAGATTCCTTCTCACGATTTTTTGATGGAACTTGAATCTCTTAAGGCAGCCCTGCCGGTATCCGTCCCATCTTCGAAGCCGGAGAAATCCGCGAAGGCTGGACGCAGTTCTTCTACAGCCAAGAAGAAGTCCGGGGGCAAGTCATCCAAATAGCAAGCTGGAATGTGAACTCGATTCGTGCCCGCGCCGAACACGTCAAAGCATGGTTGGCAGCGGCGAAACCCGATGTGCTCTTTCTGCAGGAGTTGAAGGGTACGGAGTTTCCCTCGGCTTGGTTTACAGAGCTGGGATACGACTCGGCTGCGGTAACGCAGAAGACCTATAACGGTGTGGCCATCCTTTCGCGCACGCCGATCGAAGTCGTCAGCACGACCTTGCTCGGCGACGAGGCAGATAGCCACGCGCGGTTTCTGGAAGTGATGATCGAGGATATCCGGATGGTGAACATCTATCTGCCCAACGGAAACCCAATCGGAACAGCGAAGTTCGAATATAAGCTGGCGTGGATGGACCGTCTTCAGAAGCAGATGAAGCGCTGGCTGAAGGACGAGGTGCCTACACTGATTGGCGGGGATTTCAATGTTATTCCGGAAGACATCGATTGCCATAAGCCAGCGTCGTGGATCAACGATGCGCTCTTCCAGCCGGAGCCGCGCGCTCGGTACCGGGAGATGCTGAAGCTTGGCTACACGGATGCCTTCCGTTCCCTGCATCCTGGCCTGACGGGAGAGTTCACTTTCTGGGATTACTTTCGGCAGGCGTTCCAGCATAATCGCGGTATCCGGATCGACCATTTCCTGCTCACACCTGACCTTGCGAAACGACTCCAAAGTTGCGAAATCGACAAAAGTCCTCGCGCTCAAGAGAAGCCGTCAGATCATACGCCCATCGTTGTGCATCTGAAGTAGACGGTAGCCGTCGCGCTTCGGAGATCCTTGAGCAACCTTGCTCTATACGCGCAAGCGATCATTGGGACAATGCACTCTCGAAGG
>Ga0247783_1000134_pt1 | contig 21693 bp, 16 predicted proteins | sample UWRJL064202C5_FD_179911 | JGI IMG/M metagenome (GOLD analysis project Ga0247783, IMG submission 179911) | Plant litter microbial communities from Arlington Agricultural Research Station in Wisconsin, United States - UWRJ-L064-202C-5 | ecosystem: Environmental > Terrestrial > Plant litter >...
AAGACCAAGACCAAGACCAAGACCAAGACCAAGACCAAGACCAAGACCAAGACCAAGACCAAGACCAAGACCAAGACCGCTCGTCGCTGAGTGTCGCGGCACCCAGCCTTGCCTCTTCCACGCCGGCAGCTGCTGCGCCCCGCAACCCGTTACTCTGCGTCGGCTCGGCTGCGATGCGCGCGGCGCAATTCGCGGCGAGATTCAGGCTCTTGCCCGGGGTCCTGGAACTGGCTTTCGACCATGTCCGCGTATGCGCCGCCGCGACGCAACAGCGATTCATGGTCGCCGACTTCCACGATCCGCCCGTGGCTCAGGACCACGATGATGTCGGCGCGGCGAACCGTGCTCAAACGATGGGCGACGATGAATGTCGTGCGGTTCTGCAGTAGCTGCTGCATCGAAGCCTGAATCAGTCTTTCGCTCTCGGTGTCTAGGTTGCTGGTCGCCTCATCCAAGATCAGGATCTGCGGCATTGCCAAGAACGCTCGCGCGATCGATAGCCGCTGCCGCTGGCCGCCCGAGAGCTTCACGCCGCGTTCGCCCACCAGCGTGTCATAGCCTTCGGACAAGCGAGCGATGAACTCGTGTGCGTTCGCCAAACGCGCTGCTTCTTCGACTTCCGTTTGCGTCGCTTCGGCTCTGCCGTAAGCGATGTTGTCGCGCACGGTGCCATCGAACAAGAAGGTCTCTTGTTGCACGATACCGAGCAATTTCCGGTAGCTCTGCAGGCGAATATCACGGAGATCGATGCCGTTCAGACGAATCGTGCCCAGCGTTGGATCGTGAAAGCGGGCGACCAAGTCCGTGAGCGTGGTCTTGCCCGCGCCGCTGGCGCCGACTAGGGCGACGACCGAGCCGCCAGGCACACGCAAGTCGAAGTCGCGAAGCACCGGCACGTCTTTGCGATAGCCAAAATGGACGTGCTTGAAGTGAATCTCGTGCACCCGCGCGGGCGCCTCGACCGCCCGCGGTCGATCCGGATTTTCTGCCGGTTTTTCCAGCAGATCGCAGACGCGCTCCAGAGCCGCCAGCCCTCGCTGGGTCTCGCTGTTCGACTTGACGAGCTCCGTGATCGGATCGACCAAGCGGAGCAAGTAGCCTTGAAACGCCATCAGCGTGCCAACCGTCGCTTGACCGCGGAGCACCAGGTAGCCGCCAAAGCCGAGGATCGTGACCTGCGTCAGCGGCATCACCAAGTCCCAAACCAAGGCCACACCGCGCTGAGTATTGGTGGCCAGGCTCAATTTTCGGATCACGGTGTGCTGCCCGAGTAAGAACGAGCTTTCCTCACTGCGTTCCCGAACGAAGCCGCGCACCACGCGCAGGCCATTCAAACCTTCGCTCACTCGCGCGTCGATCTCCGAGCGATCCTCGCCCATGGATTTCCAAATCAGCCGACTTCGCCGAAGCCATAGGTTCTGCGCAATCACGATTGGCGGCACGGCCAGCACGACGATGGCTGCGATGCGCCAGTCGAGCGTGAAGATCACCGCCAGCGTCGCAATCAACCTCACACCCGAGAGCAGCGGATTCAAAAGCGCGGTCTGCAGTAGGCCCGTCGTATGATCGACGTCACTCGACAGACGCGAGACGACTCCGCCCGTCTTCAACTCGCTGACATCGGCCATCGGCAGCCGGAGCACGTGCCGAAACAGCCGCGCTCGTAGCGCCGACGAGAAGCGTGAGTCGAGCAGCTGCGAGCGAAAACTACGCCACAGATCGAACAGCGAATTGAGCACGAACAGCCCGGCAATTCCCGCCGAGATCAGCACGAGCTGCCGCAATTTCACGGGCAGCGGCAGGCCCGGCTGCAAAATCACGCGATCGATCAAATGGCGCGAAACCAGCGGCCAAAACATGTCGATGGCAATGCTGGAAAGTCCGAGCGTTGCCAGCAACGAGAGGGTTCGCCGATGCGGGCGTAGCCACTCTTGGCACACGGCCCAGCGCTGGCGAGCCCGCTCACCCAGACCAAGCACCGAGCGACGCTCGCACGCTAGCGCCGCTTCGTTCCGACTCGATTCACGGAAGGCGACGAAGCGCTGCTTGGAAGTAATCGGCATGCGGTTCATTGCTGCAGTGTGAGCGTCTCGAGTGACCACTCTTACCCACACCGTCGCTCTGTTCAAGCCTCACACGACGCGCAAAAGCGCCTCAGCGCTAGCAAGCCGGGCATGCGCCTCACACTGAAGTCAGATGCGACCTTCCCGCCACGCGATCATGCGGCGTACGGAAACATCCAGGAGAACCCCGCCTTCTATGCGGCACCGAAGGCGTTACCGCTGACTGCAGCAGCGCACCGAGGAAGGCTTGGTCTTCGGTCACGCGCGCATGCCGGCACACGATGGCAAAAGCCGCTCGGCCGGAGCGTTTGCTCGGTCACCTTACCTCGCCCATTGCCGGGGACGTCGGCAATGGGACACGCTGCGGGCTTGGCTTGGGCTCGAATTTCGAGGCCGCCAAGCCCGCGTCTGCGTGTGGGGAACTCAGAACTCGAACTTGCCGAACGCGCCGAGATCCTTGAAGGCCTGGACCAAACGGGCAGCCTGCCCCTTTTCACCCAGGTGGAGCCAACCGCGCGGGTCGATCACCTTCTTGTTCGGCTTGCTGGGCCCTTCGGGATTGCCGAGCTGCGATTGCAGGTAGGCGCTCTTCTCGTCCATGAACTTCTTGATCGGTTGGGTGAACGCCCATTGCGTGTCGGTGTCGATGTTCATCTTGATCACGCCGTACGACACGGCCTCGGTGATCTCTTCCGGGGTCGAGCCAGAGCCGCCGTGGAACACGAAATCGAGCGGCTTCGGGCCGGTCTTGCGCTCCTTTTCGACGAACTTTTGCGACTCGTCCAAGATTGGCGGCTTCAATTTGACGTTGCCCGGAGCGTACACGCCGTGCGTGTTGCCGAACGAGGCGGCCACCGTGAAGGCGCCGACGGGGCTCAGCACGTCGTACGCGCGCAGCACGTCAGAAGGGCTGGTGTACAGCTTGGAGGCGTCGACGCCCGAGTTGTCCACGCCGTCTTCCTCGCCGCCGGTCACGCCCAGCTCGATTTCGAGCGTCATCTTGAGCTTGGCCATGCGGGTCAGGTACTTGCGGCAGATCTCGAGGTTGTGCTCGAGCGGTTCTTCCGACAGATCCAGCATGTGCGAGCTGAACAGCGGCTCGCCGTTCTTGGCGAAGAACTCTTCACCGGCGGTCAGTACGCCATCGACCCAGGGCAGCAGCTTCGCGGCGCAGTGGTCGGTATGAAGCACGACCGGCACGCCGTACACGGCGGCCAAGGTGCGCACGTGCAAAGCGCCCGCGATCGAGCCGGCGATCGACGCCTGCTGCGCCGAGTTGTCCAAGAACTTGCCGGCATAAAACTGAGCGCCGCTCTGCGAGAGCTGGACGATGATCGGGGCTTTCGCCTCACGCGCGGCCTGCAGCGCGGCATTCGCCGTGTGGGAGCCAATGACGTTGACCGCAGGCAACGCGCATTTGCTCTCCTTACAGTAAGCGAACAGCTCCTGCAGGGCAGTTCCAGTTACGACTCCGGGCTTTAGTTTCATGGTGGCCATGTGGGTATGCGCACCCTGGTAGCATAACTTTCCGGCCGACGGGAGTGTCCACGAGCCGCGCAAGCGCCCGCGCGCGTTCGAAACCTGGCAGCCACAATTCGGGCCTGGCTAAAGCGCGCTAATCCGCCTGCATGTCCACGACTGCCCCCGGGGTCATCTGCCGGAAACGCGCGACCGGCGCTGATTTGCCCGCGCTGACGCTACGCGTCGCGGATGGGCTCGCGGGGCGGCGCGTCGAGCACCTCCCTCACCTTGGCGGTCAGGGAGGCGACCGTGAGCGGCTTCGCCAAGAACGACATCGTGGCCTGCAGCAAGCCGTGGCGCGCGATGCTGCCGTCGGTGTAGCCGGACATGAACAGCACTTTCATGTTCGGACGCGTGGGCGCGAGGGACCTGGCTACCTCTGGCCCGCTCAGCTGCGGCATAATCACGTCCGTCAGTAGCAAATCGATGACCGCGGTGTGGCTCTCCGAACTCTGCAGGGCCTCGATCGCATTGCGGGCTTCGATCACCCGATAACCATTACCGCGCAGGATGCCGGCCGTCACTACGCGCACTTGGTCATCATCCTCGATCAACAGGATGGTCTCGCTGCCCTGCAAGATCCGCGACGGCTCGACTGGTATCAACGATTCCTTCGGGCGTTCAACGCTGGGTAAGAAGACTTTGAAGGTCGCGCCCTGCCCGACCTCACTGTAGAGCCAAATGCTGCCGCCACTCTGTTTGATGATGCCGAACACGGTGGAGAGCCCCAGGCCGGTCCCCTTACCCTTCTCTTTGGTCGTGAAGAACGGTTCGAACACGCGCGTCTGGGTCAGCTTGTCGATGCCCTTGCCGGTGTCGCTGATCGCCAACATCACGTGCGGGCCAGGCGCTACGCCCAAATGCAGCTTCGCGTACTCTTCGTCCAGAACCACGTCAGCGGTTTCCATCGTCAATTTGCCGCCCGTGGGCATGGCGTCGCGGGCATTCACCGCCAGGTTCATGATCACCTGCTCCAGGCTGCTCGGGTCGACACGAACTCGCGCCAGAGTCGCGGCTGGGCGAACCAGCAAATCGATGTCCGCGCCGAGGATGCGCCGCAGCATCTTCTCCATGCCAGTGAGCAGTTCGTTCAGGTCGAGGACCCTGGGCTCGAGCACCTGTTGACGGCTGAACATCAAGAGCTGCCGCGTCAGCTCCGCAGCGCGTGAAGCGGCGCGGATCATCTCCTGGATGTCGGCACGGAGCGATTGCTCCGTCTCCAAACGGCTGACTGCAAGCTCACCGTAGCAGAGGATGACCGACAGCAAATTGTTGAAGTCATGCGCAACGCCTCCGGCTAGCAAGCCCACGGCCTCCATCTTCTGCGACTGTCGCAGTTGATCTTCGGTGCCTCGAAGGCGGGCGCCCGCCTGGCGCTCCTGAGTCGTTTCCAGCGAAATGATGCACAGCCCGTCCGGCACTGGGACGATGCGCAGATCGAACCAGGCCGGCGTACCATCGGGAAATAAGAACTCGATCTCTGTGACCTCTCGGGTCCGGTTCTCCATGCTCCGGCGCAGCACCGCGAAGACGGGTTGCAACTCGAGCCCCGGATAGCACTCCATCAGCGAGCGTCCGATCAGCCGTTCCCTGGGACGACGCGCATGGCTGACCCCCGCATCGTTCACGTACAGGTACTTCCACTCGAAGCTGACGACCTGACACCCCTCCTGCAGGCTATCCAGCACGTCCCGCGCAATCTTGTCGAGCGATTGCATGATCCCTTAACTTTCAGCATGCCCGTGGGCGCAGGCCACCGCAAGCTTCGAGGGTTACGCAAAACTGCAGCATGCCCGCCGCTGACCGCGAAATCCCGGACATTACAGATCGCTAGTTCACCGAGATTGTCTAACCTCTTTACTGATCCTCCGTCGCACAACCACTCGTGGTTGACTCGCAAAACCTTGTCCGCCCCAAGCTTTGCCTGAATGTCGTTGACAAAGCCCACCGACCGCGGCCCCTCAGCGCGGACTCGACTCGTCGGTTTGCCAATCGAGCTCGACCGCGACAGCCAAATGATCGGAGAGCGGCTTTCCCTTCGCGTCGACGAAACGACGGTCGATGCTCCACTTGCGCGGGCGGATGGTCAAGGCTTTCGTGCTCCGGAAAAACACGCGATCGATGCGATGCTCATCCGGGCAGTGCAAAGCTCGACAGACATCGACCAGGCCGGTGGCGCGTTCGAAACGCGCCACCGAATCGCGCTGGGAGCGAAGATTGGTGTCGCCGGCGAGCAGGATCGCGCGCCCGGCTGAGCGCTGCGCGATACCTTCCAGCAGCTGCTCGAGCTGGGCTTCGCGAGCTCGCTCATCCTCGCTGCTCGAACCGGCGTCGAGATGTACGTTGTAAACGTCGAGCTCCACATTCTCGGCCAGCTGTTGGCGGGCTGAGCTGAAACCCTTGGGCGTCAAGCAATCGAAATAGCTATCGACCACGCCGTGGCATGCCCGCCAAGGCTCACGCTGCAAGGCGCTGAAGGCACGGGTGGCAAATTGGCTGAGCCCGTCGCCAAAGTGCATTTGGCCAGCACGCACGAACGCCGGCGATTGAAAGGGCAGCTTCACGCTCTGACGGAGCAACGTTCCATATGCAAAATCTTCCTGGATCAGCGCGAGCTCATAACGCGCCAAGAGCGAGCCAATCCGCGGCATGTTTGCACTCGGGTGGGCAGTCATGAAACCATCGGGTAAACCGGCAATGTTATACGTCAGCACCTTCAGATGACCGACGGCCGCGCCAGCAACCCACGACCAGACGACGATAAACAGCGCGGTAAGCACCGCCAATGTGCTTCGCATGACAGCGCAGGTTAGCACGCGTTTTCTCACGCGCACGGCTGCCACTTGGCTCAGTGCAGGGGCGCTGTTCTTCACCGCGCAGCACGCGCTCGCCAATGGCCGTTACCCCAAGGCCGACCAATTGCTGATCGCGCCCGATGATCCGCAGTTTTTGGCCGTACGCACGACCTTCGGCGTGTTGGTCTCGGGCGATTCGGGACAGCACTGGGACTGGATCTGCGAACGTGCCCTCGGCTACTCCGGGATTCAAGATCCGACGCTCGGCCTGATGGAGGGCGGCACGCTGATCGCGAGCCTCTCGGAAGGTATCGCGCGTTCGGCCAATCAGGGCTGCAATTGGAGCTTCAGTGACGCTGACCTGAGCGGCGCCCCGGTGATCGATCTGAGCGTGCGAAGGGACGCACCGAACCAGGCACTGGCGCTAGTCTGGGACGCGCAGCGGATCGGCTACAGCTCGCGCATCCTGGCCAGCGACGACAATGGACGCTCGTTTCTGCCCTACGGAACCGCGATCGATCCGACCGTATTGGTAACGACGCTCGACACTGCGCCGAGCAATCCCCACCGCGTCTACGCGTCCGGCACGCGTTCGGTCGACGGAGTGCGGTCAGCGTGGCTGTTCGCGACGGACGACGACGGAGCAAACTGGCGACAGCACCCGGTGCCGTTCGAGCCGAAGCTCGAGCAGGGCGTTTACATCGCGGCAGTCGATCCGCAAGATGCAGATACGCTGTATCTACGAACGAGCAGTGCCACCGTCAGCCGGCTGCTCGTCAGCCACGACGGCGGCCAGCAGTTCTCCGTCGCCTACTCCGGCTCGCTTTTGGCCTTTTCCCTGTCGCCGGACGGCAAGCAGCTCTATTTCGGCGGCGAAGGCGGTCTCTATGCGGGGCTCGCCAGCGATTTACAGTTCGAAAAACGCGCCAGCTTGCGCGTGCTCTGTCTGGCAACCAGCGCCGATTCAATCTACGCCTGCTCCGACGAACACAGCGGCTTTACCGTGGGCGCGTCCAGCGATGGCGGTTCCACGTTCGAGCCCCTCCTTCATCTCAAGACGGTGCGCGGGCCGCTCGCTTGCAGCGCCAGCGAATGCGACGGCGACTGGCCCCTCGTGCGAGCACAACTCGGGATCCCGCTGCCGAGTGAGGCCGACGCTGGAGCTGACGCCGGGGACGCCGCCGAAGACCCGCGCGGCGACGCCGGAGCCGAGGCCAACGCGGATGACGCGGGCAGCCAGGGCGATGCAAGCAGCACGCCCGAGCAGCCCACGTCCGCGGCCAAGCGCTCTTCCTGTGCCATCGGCGTTTCTCGAGCCAGCAGCAGGCCTGGGCTTGGGTCACTGCTGGCGTTCGCTGTGACGGCGCTCAGTCGGCGTCGCAGGTCACGAGCGCGGGCGCATCTTCCGGCCAAATAGGGCCGTAATAAAGCCCATACTTGCCGCCCGGCTCGTGCTCGTCGCGCGCCTCTGGACACTTGAAGCTGACCGCGACCCCAGCGCCGCTGGGCAGCGCACTGACCAAGGCGTCGGCTTCCGCGCAGGCCACCGCAGCGCCGAGCACACTGCTGCCTTCACAAATGCGGAGCGCTTGCGGCGCGCCGCCGCTAGCGCTCTTGCAAGTCAGATTGACGGTTGCGCCAGGAGTGCACGAGCTCAGCTTCGGGACGTACGTGTAGCCGCAATTGCGCTTGGGGCCGATCTGCCCGCGGGTGCAGGGCTCGGTGACCATTCCTTCGCCTGGCACGGGCAACGTCACTGGCAGCTGTTCGTAGTTGTTCGCGTCGACATTCTTCACGAAGTCGCACTTGGCGCGGTCCACGGTGTCACCGCTTTCAGACTTGAATTCGGTGGGCTCCCAGACCGGATCGCCGTTCGCGTCGAGCACCGGCGTGCCCTCGCACAGGAATTGGTCTGGGTTCGACTTCAAGCCCAGCGGTTTGGTGACCGGGCCTTGCGATGTATCGACCGTGGTCACATCCACCCATTGGCACTCGATCCCCGCGTTGTACTGGTCACCCCAGCCGGGAGTGATGCCCTGATAGGCGCAGCCGCCATACATCGACCAGGTCGGGCTGCCTTCGTGGTTCGCGTAGCGAGCCACGCTTTCCAGGCAAAATGCCCGCTTGGAGCCGAGATTTGGGTCACCGCCGTAGGTGAAAGTCGCGAAGTGATTGAAGTGATAGTGCTTGTGGCACTCACTGTATTCGTACACGTGGTGGTTGGCGTTGGGGTTGTCGTTCTGCGCGTCGTCGAGATAATAATTCACGTCCCCGATGTTCACCGCTTCCGAGCCCACGTTCTTCTCGCTGGCGTTGAATTGGAGCAAGCGCCGCCAGCCGGTACCACCGACACACTGTTCCGCGAGCGAGCAGGCCGTCGGGGTGATGTAGCGATACGTCAATCGGTTCACGTTCAGCTCGTCAGCGACGACGGCTAGGTCCGCACCTGCGGCGGTTTCGATTTTACCCACGCGCGCAGCGTCGGCCGTATCGTCGTCCCACGGCATGCGCTCGAAGTGCATCGACATCTCCACCTTGCCCACGTACGCGTTGAGCGCGTCGACGCAGGACATGTCCGCGAGCTTCGTCAAATGGCAGCCCTCCGTGCCGAGCTCCGGCTCGACGTCGCATTCTTGGTCATAGAAGAACTCGACGTCTTCGGTGTCCACGCTGTTCGGCGGAAATTCCGCCTCATCCATGCATGCAAAGCCGGTGCGTTGCACGAGCAGCTCGGGATCGATCGGAAACACGAAGTTCTCCTGCGAGGTGCCGAAAACTTCCGCCAACTCCGGCTCGGAGATGCCGGGTGATTCCACGTCAGTGACGATCGTCGAGTCGAGCTCGTAGTCGGCGAGCACGTAGTCGTGACCCTCGACCATCGCCCGATACGCCGTTTTGCCCTTGTTCTTGAGGAAGTGGATCGCCTGTACTTCTGGCGGCGGCAGCGGCAGTTGGTTCTTGCCCGAATCTTCGTCGTAGAAGCCGGCCCTAAAATTCAAGCGATAGGTGGCCAGCGTCAGCTGGCGCCTGGCGCGCGCCTCGTAAAACGAATCCGGCTTGGCCAGCAAGGCCGTGGCGACGCGCTCGCGCATCGACGGCGGCAGCTCGTCGAGTAAGACGCCCACCTGCGAGGTCGCAGTGACGTGAATCAGGGCCCCGGGGTCCACAGCGCCGACCGCGCCCGCGGCACCCGACGCGCCCAACCCGCTGCCTCCCGCGCCGGCGTCACCCGTTGCGCCGGCGTCACCCGTTGCGCCGGCGTCACCCGTTGCGCCGGCCTCGCCCTTGGGGCTGGTCGACATGTCGTCGGAGCAGGCGCTGCTCGACAACAACGCTGCCAAAATCATCGAACATCCACCACCGGTCCACGTCTTGATTCGCATGGCGGGTCCGAAGCTAATGTAGCCAGCTCGCCAACGCCTACGACTTTGTGCGACCGCGACCGATAATTACCCCACAAACCATGTGGGAACGGTTTCAGCTCTGCCCAGAAACCCTGGCTACACGCGGCCGACTCGCAAGCGGTAACACTCACCAGCCTGTAGAGAAGAAGACGCCGTCAGCGGTCCGATTTTTTGCCGCCCTCGTCCGACCCTTCAGGTCGTGCGCCCAAATCCGAAAGGGCGCGAATGCTCGGCGGTGACATGTTGACGATGAACGGGGCGGAAGGCGCGGGGATGGACGCGGGAAAAGGGATCGACGGCGGCGGCAGCGAAGTTGCCGCAACCGCGTCGTCGGCTGGACTGCGGTACATGGCGACGGCATTTCTGCCGCCATTTTTGGCTTCGTACAGCGCCAAGTCAGCTGCCTTGACCAGGTCATCTGCCTGGCCCGAGGCGACGTCCGTGTTGCCAGCGCAACCCACGCTGGCCGTGATCCGCACGAGCTCGTTGCCGAAGGTGAACTGCTGCTTCCGCAAGTTGTTGAGCAGGCGTTCAGCCACGATTTTTGCGTCCTTCTTGCTAGTGTGCGGCAGCAACACCGCAAACTCTTCGCCCCCGTAGCGCGCCGCCAGGTCGACCTCACGCAAGCTACCGACGATCCGGCGAGCGACCTCCTTCAAGACCTGGTCACCCGCATCGTGGCCGAACCTGTCGTTGATTTGTTTGAAGTGATCGATGTCGACGAGCAGACAACTGAGCGTGTTCCGATAGCGGCGCGTGACCGCGAACTCGCGCTTGAGCACGTCGGAGAAGCGCCGACGATTGAACAGCCCGGTCAACGAATCGGTGATGGCCAAAGCTTCGACGCTGTGCAGCATCGTTTCTAGCTGTTGGTTGCGCGTCCTCAGCTCGGAATGGGCCGCTTTGACTCGCAATGCTGCGTAGATGCGCGCTTCGAGCTCTTGATCGTCGAAGGGCTTGGCCAGATAGTCGTCCGCGCCGATATTCAAGCCGGCGATCCGGTCGGCGACCGCCGTGCGCACGGTCAGCATGATCACGGGGATATCGCGGGTGTCCGCGTTCACCTTCAGCCAACGACACACCGCGAAGCCATCGATATCCGGCATCACGACGTCCAGCAGGACCAGATCGGGCGGCCTTTCGCGCGCCAAACGCAAGCCTTCGGCTCCGGACGAAGCGCGCGTCACCGAGTAACCCAGACGCTCGAGCGATTCGGTGATTTGCGAGCTTTGTACCTCGCTGTCGTCGATTAGGAGCAGATTTGCTTTCATCGGTGTTCTTCAGTCATCGCGTGCCCCCGCGCCGACCTGTAACGGTAGGCGGTCCCCACCGCCTCGACAACGGCCAAGTACGGTTTAGGGGGTGCGATCGCTCCTGGGCCGGCATTTTGTCGGGACAGCGGCCCCCTTGGGCGCGACAACCGCGTACAGGACGGCTGTAGGTGAGCGCCGTACCCGTTCACGGTCTCGCTTGCTCGCTTGCTTGCTTGCTTGCTTGCTCGTAGCTTCGTTCTGGAAGCGCCGTTCCTGCGATGGCCTCTCGAGGTGGCGATGGCTTCGGTCAGGCGCTCGGACGCGACTCGCCGACGAACAAAAGTACTCCCTGCACGCAGCCACGATTTCGCTGCCGCGAGCTGACCCGCCGTCGGCTGAGCGGCGCGAGCAGCCATCCGCGCGCAGCATCCGAAGCCTGTTTTATCGGTCACTCTGCAGCCGAGCTGGCGTGTAACAGCGCTGAGCGAGATGCCCCTGAGCGAGAGGTCGAGTGACGGGAACCCGAGCGCCGCACGGAGCTGCGCTGCTGGAGCGCGAACGCCCCACTCTCCGAAATCGCCGAGGCTCGCTATTTTCTGACTCCTCGGGCAAAATCCGTGGCAAGCCCGAATAGGTCTGGCCTGCGCCGAACATGGACCCCACGCGCCCCCCTCATCAAGACGTGGCTTTCCTCCGAGAGCTGGAGGTGCTGCGCATTCGGGAAGCCCAGTTCAGTCTGATCTTGAGCGGCATTCAGGACCACGCGGTGTCGATGCTCGACGCCGAGGGCGCGATCGTCACCTGGAACGCGACCGCCGAGCGAATCAAAGGCTACACGCTCGAAGAGGTGCGCGGCCGGCACTTTCGGCTTCTGTTCACGGAGCAAGACCGACGCGCGGGAGTACCGGAGACCGAGCTACGGATCGCCAGCGAGACCGGCAAGTATCAGGGTGACGGAAGGCGGCTTCGCAAAGACGGCACGCACTTCATCGCCAACGTTTCCATGTCGGCGCTCCGGGACGAGCACGGCACTCTTCGTGGTTTCGTCAAAGTCACCCACGATGTCACCGAGCGCGTGCGCGCGCAAAATAACCTGCAGACACTGAGTGAAGCCAGCGCCGTGCTCACCTCGTTGTCCGACGAGCAGGGCATGCTCGAGGCCTTCACCCGCGCGCTGGTCAGGTCGTTCGCCGATTCGGTGGCTGTAGATTTCATCGACGAAAAATCTCAGATACGGCACGGTCAACTGGCACACACGGACCCAGCCAGCGAGGCACTGCTCCGGCGAGAACGCGCGCACTCGGCACCCCATGCGTCGACGCACCCGGTCAGCCAAGTGCTGAGCGGCACAGGACGCATCATCGACGATCTCGCTGAGTTGCCGCCGGGCGCGAAGTTATCGGCTGACCCCGGCGAGCTGCAGAGCGCGCTGATCCTACCCTTGGTCGCGCGTGGCGCCGTGTTCGGTTCGCTCGTGTTCGGCAGTCGCATGCGCAAGAACTACGACGCGCGGGACCTGCAGCTCGGCAGTGAGCTTGCGCGCCGCTTGGCACTGGCGCTCGACAACGCGCGCTTGTTCGAGCAAGCCCAAGCCGGTGAACAACGGCTGTTGGTAGCCCTGGAAGCCGGCAAGATGGGCGCTTGGGAGTGGGACATCCCGGCCAACCGCGTGAGCTGGTCGCCAATGCTGGAAGACATCCACGGCATTCCGCGTGGCAGCTTCCCGGGCACCTTCGAAGGCCATCGCGACGACATGCATCCGGATGACGCCGAGCGCGTTTTCGCGACACTTCAGCAAACGCTGCGCAGCGGTGAGCCCTATCTCGTACTCTATCGCATCATCCGCCCAGATGGGCAGGAGCGTTGGCTCGAGGCGCGCGCGAACTTACTGCACGACGCCGACAGCCAACCGCTGCGTTTGGTCGGCGTGTGCACGGACGTCACCGAGCGAAAACGCGCCCAAGACGACCTCGCCGAGAGTGAACGGCGACTCGCGCGCTTGTATGAATCGGAGCAAGAGGCGCGAAAGAGCGCCGACCTAGCCAACAATGCCAAGGACGATTTTTTGGCGGTCGTGTCGCACGAGCTCCGGACACCCTTGAATGCGATGCTTGGCTGGACCCGCCTGCTGCGCTCGGGCGACTTGCCCGAGGACAGGAGCCTGCACGCGCTGCAAACCATCGAGAGAAATGCCGTCACCCAAGCCGAGCTGATCGAGGACCTTTTGGACGTTTCGCGGATCGTCAGCGGCAAGCTGAGCCTGGAAGTGGCACCGCTCGAGCTGTGGACGCTGCTCGATGAGGCCATCGACTCACTGCGGCCCGCGTGTGACGAAAAGAAGATCCGGGTCTCGACCGCGCTCGACCGCACGCCGCTCAGCCTGCTCGGGGACAAGCAGCGGCTGCGCCAGGTGATTTGGAATTTGCTGACCAACGCCATCAAATTCACGCCCAGCGGCGGCACTATTCGCGTGAGTCTGCAACAGAGGAGCGACGGAGCTCTGCGGCTGACCGTGGCGGACAGCGGCGGCGGAATCGCGCCAGAACTGTTACCGCGTGTCTTCGATCGCTTCGCTCAGGCTGAAGGCGTGACCACTCGCGCCCACGGTGGCCTCGGTTTGGGTCTGGCCATCTCGAGACACATCGTAGAGCTGCACGGCGGGACCATCGAGGTCGAAAGTGAAGGGGTCGGACGAGGCGCCACGTTCCACGTTCTCTTACCAAGATCGACACCAGGAACGAGCGGAAGCCAAGGGACCTCAGTCCCCGCAGCCCGTCCATCGCGCGCGTTTCGGCACGAGCTGGTGGGGCTCCGCGTCTTGATCGTCGACGACGATCAAGACGGACGCGAACTCTTGGCGGCAATGCTCGAGAGTAGCGGCGCACGAGTCATTGCTGCAGAGAGCGCCCAGGATGCCTTACGCGAAATCCAACGCGCAACACCGGATGTACTGCTTTCGGATATCGGCATGCCTGGAACCGACGGCTACGATCTGATGCGCAGCATCCGAGCGCTGGCACCGCATCCGAGCGCGCACGTGCCCGCCGCTGCCCTCACCGGCTTCGGCCGCATCGAGGACCGCCGCCGAGCGCTCGATGCAGGATTCTTGATGCACGTAGCCAAGCCACTCGACGCGGACGAAGTGATCGCAGTCGTGCTTAAACTGGCCCAGTTTGCCTCGGCCCGCTGAGCCCGCTGAGAGCGCGTGCTAAAACCTGTTCGGGCCCGCTCTAGCAGCGGAGGGCTTTGGCGTGGTCTCCTGGCCGCGGAACGTTTACCGTGCAGGCTCTCGAGCGACGATGCCCCCCAGAATCGACATACGCGCACTGCTGCTGATCGCCCTCGACGAGAAGCCGCCGCCAGGTCTGCCGGACAGAGTCATGGCCCGCGTGGCAGCGCTGACCACGATTGTCGAGTTTGCTCGCATGCTGGGCGCGGCCCCCATCGACTGGATCACGCGGCGCACGGAAGGGAGTGACCCGAATGACAACGGCAACAGTGAGTGAGTGGGCGACGGGCGCAGGCGGCGCACTGAACCCGTCATCGTTGACGCGCTTCGTGGCCGAGCCAGCGGAGCGCGCAGTCACGGAGATCATCACACGCGCGCCGACGGTGGCCGGCGCGATCGCGGCCTTCGTCGCATTGTGGCTGATGGCCAAGCTTGCGCGCATGATTTCGGTGCGCGTGCTCAAGCTGCTCAAGCTGGACGAAGCGCTCGATGGTACGCTCGTTTCGCGCATCTTCTCGAGTTTGGGTGAGGATTCGACGCCAGCGAAGGCGCTCGGCACGATCGTCTACTTTGCAATCGTGGTCATGGCGGCGGCGGCGGCGGCCGACATCCTTGGCCTGCCGGCCGTGCGTGCAGCGCTTTGGGCGGTGCTGGCCTACGTGCCCAAGCTGGGCGCGGCACTGGCGGTGTTGGGCGTGGGCGGCTACGTGGCGCGTACGGCGCGGCGCGCGGTCGGCGGGGTGATGAAGGAACTGAAATCACCCTTCGCGGGCATCGCGGAGTCACTGACCGAGAGCGTGATCATGCTGCTCACGATCACGGTCTGCGTGAACCAGTTGGGCGCGGATCTTTCCTTCATCACCAACAATTTGGCGGTGATCGTCGGTCTGTTCATCGCCACTGCGGCATTCCTTTTTGCCTGGGCGATGCGCCGCCCGGCGGAAGAGATCATTGCCAACTATTACCTGCGCCGCTTGGTGCGCATCGGGGACCAAGTGACCCTCGCGAACACCGAGGGCACGGTAGACCGTTTTGCCGCGCTCGGACTGGTGCTCAAGGATGCCGAAGGCTGCGAGCATTTCATCCCAGCGCGGCACGTGCTGGACGGCTTGCAGCGCACGCAAGCCGCGATCCTGGTGCGCCCAGCCAAGTAGCAGGAGATGAGCGCTGCGCCGGACATAAGCGGAGGCCCGAGCGCCTCTGGCAACGAGCCGAGCGACGCCGAGCTGGTCTCCATGTATCGCGAGACGAGTACGGATGTCGCTTTCAGTGAGCTGATCCGTCGTCACCAAATTGGCATTTTTCGGCTGCTGCTCTCGTTGCTGGGTGACGCTGACGAAGCCGAGAAATTGTGCGAGCAGACCTTCTTCGAAGCAGCCCGTAAGCTCGATCAACTGGCCGACCCGGCGGGTTTCCAACCGTGGTTGGCTTCGCTGGCGCGCGCCCTGGTGCAGAAGGCGGACAAAGCTCGCGGCACGAAGTCACGCAAGGCGTCCGTGCGCAAGCCCCCGCCAGCGGCGGATCCGCGGGGCGTCGTCAAACAGCAGGTTCAAGGGGTGCTGGGTGAGCTCAGCCACGACGAACGAGCAGCGCTGGTACTGGCCGATCTCGAGGGCGATTCGTTTCAAGCCATCGCGGCGACGTTGGGCACGACGGCCGACGGAGCCGAGCAACTGGTCGAGCTGGCACGCAGCAAATTCGTCGAGGCGCTGGTGCGGCGCGCCGAGGACGAAGGCGGCGCGCTCGCGCCCACGGTGGCGGTTCAAGATCTCGAACCAGGCCGCGTGCTCGGCAAGCGCTTTCGTATCGAGCAGCGCGTCGGCGAAGGCGGCATGGGAGCAGTATTTCGCGCGACGGATCTGAAGACCGGTGAGCAAGTGGCGATCAAGACGCTGCTCCCGCAAGCCGCCAAAGATCCGGCATTGCGCCGCCGCTTCGAGCGAGAAGCGAAGATTTTGCAGAAGGTCGAACACCCGAACTTCGTGCGTTTCCTGGAGTATGGGAGCGGCGCTTCGGACCCGGCGTACGTAGTGATGGAGTTCTTGGACGGCGCTGCGCTGAGCAAGCTGCTAGCGAACGAGTCGCGGCTCGTGCCGCAGCGCGCGCTTTACATCACCCGCCACGTGCTGACCGGTCTCGATCACGCCCATCGACTGGGGATCGTGCACCGCGACGTGAAGCCCGACAACGTGGTGATCGTGCCGGCCGATCAGGACCAAGAATTCGCAAAAATCCTCGATTTCGGCATCGCGCGGCTTTCCGAGCCGGAGGCTGCCGACAAGACCCAGCTCACGCAAAAGGGCGAGATCTTCGGCACTCCCGCCTATATGGCGCCGGAACAAGTCCGTGGCGATGCGATCGATTCTCGCGCTGACCTGTACTCGGTGAGCGTGATGTTGTACGAGATGCTTGCGTCCCGGCCGCCGTTCGTAGCCAAAAATCAAAATGGTCTATTTGCGATGCACCTGGCGTCGCTGCCGCCCCCACTCCGCGAGCACTTGCCTGACGTGCCACAGCTCGCGCCGCTCCAAGAGTTGTTGGACGTGGGTCTCGCCAAGCAGCCAGAACTGCGCTTCGCCTCCGCGGCCGAATACCTCGCGAAAGTGCAGGAGCTGATCGACAAGGGCTGGCAAGGCATGGACCAAGTCGTCTCGGTCGGCGCCAAGCCCGCACGCTCGCCGAGCGCGGCGGCCCGTTCGGCGACCACCTCGTCTGGCTCTGCCCAATCCCCCCCTCGAGCGCTAGAGCTCGGTTTACGCGCTGGGCTGCTGGCTTTCGCCGGCCTACTCGCGCTCGGCATCGCACTCTGGCTGCTCTATGCCAAAATGCGACCATGACTTCGACGACACGCCTTCACCGTGGACCAATGATTCCAGTCCGCACCCTGCGCGTCGAGGTCTTGTCCGGTCCGGACGCGGGCAAGGCTCTGGAAACCGCGGAAGAAGTGCTGACAGTCGGCACTGCACCGGGCAACGCTCTGTGCTTGAAGGACGACACGGTCTCGCGCTTTCACCTCGAGCTCTCGGGCGGCGATAGCGGCATCAGCGTCACCGATCTCGGCTCGAGCAATGGCACCGCTAGCGGCGCCGTGCGCATCGAGCGCGGGGTCGTCGTTTCCGGTGCAGAGCTGCGCTTGGGCAATACCCGGCTCAGCGTGCACGATGGCGATGCCTCGGTGGTCGAGCTACACGGCGGCGATGAGCTCGGGGAGCTGAAGGGCAAGACCGAGCTCATGCGCCGGCTCATGGCGCAGGTGACGACCGCGGCGCAGTCCGTCGTACCGGTGTTGGTGATCGGCGAGTCGGGGACGGGCAAAGAACTGGTCGCGCGCGCCGTGCACCATGCGAGTCCGCGCGCGTCGGGACCTTTCGTGACGTTGGACTGCGGCGCGCTGGCGCCGAATCTAGTCGCGAGTGAACTGTTCGGGCACGAGCGCGGCGCGTTCACGGGCGCCGATCGCCAACATCTCGGCGCGTTCGAGCGCGCCAGCGGCGGCACGCTTTTTCTCGATGAAATCGGCGAGTTGCCTGCCGAGCTGCAACCGCAGCTGCTGGGCGCCCTCGAGCGCAAACGCTTTCGGCGAGTCGGCGGGCGCACTGAAATCGAGGTCGATCTGCGGATCGTCTGTGCCACCAATCGCGATTTGCGAGCCGAGGTGAACGCCAGCCTATTTCGGCTAGACCTCTACTATCGCATCGCGGTGGTCGTCTTGCGTTTGCCGGCCCTACGTGAACGGGTGGCAGACATTCCGCTCTTGGTTGCGCACTTCCTTCGCGAATGTGGCCATGACGGCGCGCCCGAAGCGCTGCTACCGGAAGCGGTGATCAAGCAGCTGCAGGCGCACCGCTGGCCCGGCAACGTTCGCGAGCTGCGCAACTGGGTAGAGGCCACGGTAGCCATGGGCGAGAGCCCGCCGCTTTCGACCCATGACGTTGGCAATCTCGCGTCGAACACGGAAGCGAGCGAGCTCTTTGGCCTCCCCTACAAAGACGCACGACGCTCCGTGCTCGAAGCGTTCGAGCTCAGCTACGTCACTCGTTTGCTGGCTGCTACGAACGGCAACGTCGCAGCCGCCGCGCGCCAGGCCCAGATGGACCGAACTTACCTGATCAAGCTCGTCCAGCGTCACGGCCTGGGCACCCGCTAAGCGGTTCGGTGTTGTCGTCTACAGACGACAGCTTGTTGGCTGCGGACGACAATGGCCGGCATTGCCGCAACGGTTCGCGCAGATTTCCTGGCCTTTGCCGCTCACAACGCAGCGCGAAGCTCTGGTCCGCTCCTTGCTCTAATGCTGACCGAGGGCTTCGGATTGGGAGAAACCGCGACGTTTACGCAGTGCCTGGGCCGGGAAACCGGCAGAACGAGTTCTGTTATTCTCACTGACACGTCGGCATCCGGCACGCCTACCCCGCCTCGACCTTACCAAGGAATCTCCCATGAGCCTGGCCAAAGACTTCAAAGAATTCGCTATCAAAGGCAACGTCGTCGACCTCGCAGTCGGCGTGATCATCGGCGCTGCGTTCGGGAAAATCGTCAGCTCCTTCGTGGCAGACGTGATCATGCCACCGCTCGGGTTGCTCACTAGCGGAGTCGATCTGAAGCAGCTGGGTGTGACCTTGCGCGCGGCCGTACCCGAGGAAAAGAAGGCCGCTGTCGTGTTGAACTACGGCTTGTTCTTGCAGAACGTGTTCGATTTCTTTTTGGTCGCGCTCGCCATCTTCGCGATGGTGCAACTGATCGCGAAGATGAAGCGGGCGGAAAAGGTCGCGGCAGCTGCCGCTGAGCCGCCCAAACAAGAGATCTTGCTCGAGCAGATCCTGGCCGCGATCAAGGCGCAGCAGAAGTAGCTCGGTCAGTATCGAAGCCGCACTTTGCGTGGCTTTGCGAAAGAATGGGATGAAGACCAAACCGTACGTCGTCCTCGTGGGGATGGATTTTTCTGAGCTCGCCGATCGCGCACTCGAGCAGGCATTCGAACTGGCGACACGACGCGAGCGCTCGGAGGTACACGTGCTGTGTGTCATCCCCAGCGCAGGTTTGGGCGCCCAGCACGCTTTGACCGGCTATTCGTTGACGGCGGAGGCCGGTGTGCGCGACGGCGCGTTCGAGAGCCTACGCGCGCACGTGCAGGCGGAGTTCGACGCCTTCATCGCCCGCGCGGCTGCGCCGGAAACAGTGCGCGTTCCGGAGCAAGTGGTCTCACACGTTCGGCTCGACGCCCCCGCGCTGGGCATCGTCGAGCTCGCGGGTTCCCTCGCGGCCGATTTGATTGTGGTGGGCACCCACGGGCACCGGCGATCGAACCAACTGCTGATGGGCTCGGTGGCCGAAAACACCGTGCGCTACGCGGCGTGCCCGGTATTGGTGATTCCCGCACAGAAACAGCTGAGCGAACGGCTCAGCTTTGCAGCACAGCCGTGGACGTCGCAAAGCATTCCCCCCTGCTCCGCAACGCATCGCCCGTCCATGCGGCCATGAGGCGCAATTGTTCGTTGCGATATGGCAGCCTGCGCGAGGTATGTTTCTGGCGCGTAACGCGCCCGCCGAGGTTACGAGAGTAGCAGGCGAGAGCGAAAAAGATCACCGTCGCCTCGAAATCGTGACTTTCGCAGACGACGACTTCGACTACTAATAGCACCATGACGCGTCCCGTCAGCGGTACCTATCGACGAGTCGACCGCGTCCACGCCGCGCCCGGTACGACCGTGCGTCTCTTGCTCGATGGCTCCAGCCGAGAGCAGAGCGCAACTTTGCACGAGCTCGGCATGTCGGATCTGCTGCTTTCCAGCCCCGACCGGCCGCACCTGGGCTCCCGCTTGAGCGTCGCGATTACCCTGCCGGGGCGCTACCTCGAGTTCGAGATCCCAGGCATGGTCACCTGGCATCTGGACGGCCAATTTGGTGTCTCGTTCGATTACCTGAGTGCTCGCCAAACCTACGGCTTGGTTTTGGCGATCGATGTGATCAGCCGCGCCGCCGAACAGACAGCAGCGCGCGCCGGACAACGCTAGCGAAGGGAGCTCAGCTGGGCCTCGCGAGTCGCATCGCTGCTGGCGTCGTCGTTCTGGGCTTGCTGAGCGCCGCTGTCTTCTCCGTTCGCAGCGCCATGCAGGGGCGGCGAGCACGCGCCGAGCGTGCCTTCCGCGACGCACGAGAATGCGTGTTCGCTTGCGCGGCGGCTCCCAGCTCCGTACGCACGCAGCAGCTTCGTCAGTGCAGCGCGACCGCGCGCAGCGCCGCCGAATCGGCCTTGGAATTGCCGGAGCACGATGGCCCCCAATTGGAGCTTCAGGCAGCGCTCGATGAGCTAGTCAGCGCACTCGACAGCGGCGACGAGTCGCGCTTGTCGAGCGCTAGCGAGCGGGCAGCACGCGCAGGCAGCGCGCTCGGCTGGCGAGTGGGGCACACGCCCCTACACTGAACTCGCCTGCGATTTTGGCAACGGAGGCGCCATGCCGGGATAGGAGGTTGCGCGCACGATCGCTGTTTGAAAAACTGTTCGATCATGAAAACGACTCGCGCGCTCTGCTGCGGTCTGTCGCCCTGGTTGATTGGCTTCATGCTGGTCGGGTGCGGCGGCGACCAGCGCGCCGCGTCGAAAGCGAGCTCGTCGGGGGCGCCCGGCGAAGCATCGGGCGGTAGCGAAAATGCCAATTCGGGCGGCGATGCCAGCGGCGGGCTGCCGAACGGCGAAACAGCCGGCGTGGGTGGGTCCGCTGGAGTGCCCAAAGCGTGCGAGGAGTTCGGGCATTTCGGCGAGCCCGGCCTGACGTTCACCCTGCCCGCTGGCAAGCCGACGATTTCTTATCCCGACGTGCAAAAGAGCTTCCCGGACGTCGACTGGAAGAACCTGGAGCGATTGTATGTTCCAGCCGGCAAGTACAAAACCTTCGAGCTCGGCAACCTGCCTGTGCGCGAGGCCAACCGGAAGCTCGTGATTACGAACATCGCTGGCCAAGTGCAGGTCGGCCCCAATTTGGGCGGCAATTTCATTTGGTCGATGGGCGGCGGCTCCAATTGGGTACTCACCGGCCGCTACGATCCGGATTCCAAGACGGGCGACGAACGGTTTCCCGGTCACCGCTGCGGTGCGTACGAAAACTCCCGCGGAACGTACGGTTTCCTGAGCGACGACGCGTTCGATCACTCCGGACCGTACACGCACATGGGGCTGGCGGTGGGCGGCGGCGCGACGGATTTCGAGCTCGAGTATCTGGAAGTGACGCGCTCGGGCTTCGCGGGGATCCGCCTGCTCAACTCGATGACGGGCGGCGCGGCCGATCCGAGCCAGCCGATGGCCAACGTCAGCGTGCACGACACCTATGTGCACGATGTGGATTCCGAAGGGTTCTATTTTGGCTGGACCGGCGAGCCGCCTTCGTCCCTGTTTCCCAACCTGCAAATCTACAACAACCGCATCCTGCGTAC
>Ga0247783_1000135_pt1 | contig 21464 bp, 22 predicted proteins | sample UWRJL064202C5_FD_179911 | JGI IMG/M metagenome (GOLD analysis project Ga0247783, IMG submission 179911) | Plant litter microbial communities from Arlington Agricultural Research Station in Wisconsin, United States - UWRJ-L064-202C-5 | ecosystem: Environmental > Terrestrial > Plant litter >...
ACAACGTGGCTGGTGCATCATCGCAGATGTTCACGATCTGCCCATCCATCGCTCCCGTCAGGGCAAGTTCCACCGCGCCTGCAACGTCTCTCTGGTGCACCAGGCTGAATGTCTTCGCGGGATGCCACTTGAACCGCGCAACGATTGGAGGCACCGACGCCAGATGTCCATCTCCATCGCCGTAGACAAACGCAAGACGAAGGATGCTCCAGGTCAGACCGCTCGCGCGAAGCTCCTTCTCCGCTGCAATCTTGCTCGCCGGATACGCGAGCGTAGGATGCGTCGCGTCGTCTTCATGACCGGGATGGGTTGCATCCGCGTCGTAAACCAGGCCAGTGCTTGCCATCACAAAGCGTGCCTCCGGAGCGTGCGCCTTCACCGCAGCGATGAGGTTTTTCGTGCCGTCGAGATTCGCACGCCAGATCTCCTCGTCGTTCTGCGTCCGAAAGACCGCAGCCAGATGAACGATTGCCGAAACGCCCTCCACGGCTTCCTTCAACGTATCCGCATCCAGCAGATCGCCCTCCACGCGCGTAGCTCCCGCGGGAACTTCCTTGCCCGGTCGCACAAGCGCACGGCAGTCGATTCCAGCATCCACGAACTGCCGCAAAAGCCGAGAGCCTACCAATCCCGTTCCACCAGTCACTAAGATCGTCATGATTTATTTCCTTCCAAAATATGTCCGTTGAGACGTTGCGTTGCGGTTTTCAGTACCCGACGAGCGATCGCCAACTCTGCAGGGTCGGCTCCGTCGAATGCGACTGTCAAAATAAGGTGGATCGGATCGGGCAGCGACTTCCAAAGCTTTTTTCCCGAGGCCGTGATGCGAAGCAAACGCTGACGCTGATCCTCGGAGTCGGGCGTCTGATCGACGAGCCCCTTGCGCACCAGCGTCGTCACGACCCCGCTCAGCGTGGCCCTTTCGATGTTGAGCATGCGCACCAGATCGCGCTGCATCGTTGGTCCGCCGTTCGCCAGCTGGTACAGCACATACCACTGCGTCGACCCAAGATCGTAAGGACGCAGGACCGAGTCCATCATCGCGCGAGACGCAAAGTACAAACGCTTCGCCCACGCGCCCACCGAGTCATGCTTGAGCTTCTCTGATTCGTCTGCCATCCGTTCCTCGATTCGATAGCTACCTTACAAATATTGCTAGGTACCGAACGAATTGTCAACCCTCGCAATCGCCGTCCTACAAATTAATGAATTACGGCTGATCCGATGCGATCTAATACAGATAGTCATGAAGAAGCCTCGCATCGCTATTCCGATCCCCACCAGCTTTGATCCCGTCTACAACGAACGCTCCTGGCCCGACTACGCGCGCGCCGTCGAAGAGGCAGGAGGGGAAGCCGTCCCCGTTCCGCTCGACCTGAACGACCAGGCCCTGGAGACTCTGGCGAAGTCGGCGGACGGCTTCCTTCTCCCTGGAAGCGGCGCCGACGTGGACCCCGCACGCTTCGGCCAGGAGAAACAACCTGAATGTAGTCAACAAGATACGGCGCGCGAACGGGTGGACGGACGCCTTCTGGAGGTAGCAGAGGAGCTTCGAAAGCCGGTTCTGGGCATCTGTTTTGGAACGCAACTCCTGAACGTCTTTCGCGGCGGCACCCTGATTCAGCACCTGCTCCCCATGCCGGTGAACCATCCTGCGGGCCGCGCGATTGCCGTCGCGCATGGAACGGCGGTCGCGAAGGACTCCCTTGTGGCGGAACTGCTCACCGAAGAAGAGGCACCTGAGAGGGATGGCTATCTCCGTCTGCCGGTGAACTCCAGCCATCATCAGGCGGTAGCCATTCCCGGTGACGGCCTGCGGGTTACGGCGCGATCGACGGAAGACGGCGTGATCGAGGCTATCGAAGGCCCTGCGGATGGCCCGTTCCTTCTCGGAGTCCAATGGCATCCGGAGCGAACGACAGAGATCAGCGCGGCCTCGCGTGCGATCTTTGCCCGCCTCGTTGCCGAGGCGCGGAAGTAGCGTGAAGATCTCCGCACTGTTGCAGCCTTACTTTAATGCTCCTTTGCCTGATGGCGTGGAAGAGAAGCTGGCACAGTATCTCGATCTCATCCTGAAGTGGAACGCCCGAACTAACCTCACGGCGGTGCGTGATGCAGACGGGATCGTTCGGCGTCACTTTGGGGAAAGCCTCTTCCTGGGTGGATTGCTTCCGGAGTTCACGACCCTGCTCGACTTCGGCTCCGGTGCCGGTTTTCCCGGAATTCCTGTCCAACTGGTGCGGCCTTCGAGCAAAGTCACCCTTGCGGAGTCGCAGGGCAAGAAAGCCAGCTTTCTTCGGGAGGCTGTGCGCTCTCTGGCCCTTCCAAGCGACGTGTGGGCGGCTCGAGTGGAGACGATGCCGCAATCGAAGACCTTTGATGTCGTGGCCATGCGCGCCGTGGACGGAATGGCGGCTGCAATCGAGGTTGCGGTAAGCAAAGTGCGCCCTGGGGGAACCCTTGCACTGATGCTTGGTCGGGAGAAGATGGATCTTCCCGAAGATTTCGAATGGGCCGCTCCGGTTGAGGTGCCCGGCGAGGGTGGCCTGATCCTCCTCGGCCACAGGAATGTTCCACGTGGAACATTCTCCGAAGCCTAAGAGCAATTGTTCCACGTGGAACAATTTGAAAATTGCGTTCAGGATCTGAGACCGTCTGCTGCCTCAGATCTTGAGATGTTCCACGTGGAACATTCCGTTTCTGGATCGGGTTTCCACAGCTAATTGGACTTTGTACACAGACGATCAACGTTCTGTCGTAGCGGCCCGCCCATGACTCCCGTACTCTGGGAAGAACTTCATGAGCAAGATACTTGCAGTAGTCAATCAGAAAGGCGGCGTGGGAAAGACCACGACCGCGATCAATCTAGCAGCGGCGCTGGCGATGGAGGGGCTTCCTACCCTCATCGTCGACTGCGATCCTCAGGCAAATACCACGGGCGGGCTAGGTCTGGGACGCGACGATGCTCGTATGTCCACCTACGATGTGCTCGTGGGCAACGCCACCATCGCGGAAGCCAGCCTTCCTACAGGAATAGAGCTGCTGAAAGCCGTTCCATCGAGCAAAAACCTCATCGGCGCGAACTTTGAGCTGGTAAACGGCGAAAAGCGCGAGTTTCGCCTGCGCGAGGCCCTTGCGGTCGTTCGGGAGCAGTATCCCTTCATCGTTTTGGACTGCCCGCCGGCGCTCGATCTGCTGACGCTCAACAGTCTGGTGGCGGCAGATGGCCTGTTGGTCCCGATGCAGGCGGAGTACTTCGCTCTGGAGGGCATCAGCGAGCTGATGAGCACGCTGGATAGGGTAGTGAGCGCCTTCAACCCGACGCTCGTCCTCGAAGGCGTGGTTCTGACGATGTACGACCCCCGAACCAGCCTTTCGCAACAGGTTTCCGAGAATCTGAAGCAGTTTTTCGGGGATAAGCTCCTGCAGACGACGATTCCACGCAATATCCGTCTGGCTGAAGCGCCTTCGCACGGTCTCTCCGTGATGGAGTACGACCCGAAGTCGCGCGGAGCCGAGGCCTACCAGGAGTTAGCACGAGAGCTTCTGAAGCGGAATAAGGTAGTCAGCCCGCGCGAGAAAGAGCGCAAGGCCACCGCCGGAACCCCGAAAGAGATCCGCTTCTGGCCTTACAACAAGTAGAAACTCAAGAATGTTCCACGTGGAACATTCTCTCCGCACGAGATGAAGGAATGAATCCATGAGTGCAGTAGACAAACGCAGGGCACTGGGCAAGGGACTGGAGTCTCTTCTGCCTTCCAAGCCGACGCCTCCTCCCGCCGTCGTACCGACGCTCCAGGCGGTGGAAGATACGGGCAAACCGAAGGAACTCGGCGTAGAGCAGATCGTACCGAGCCGCTTTCAGACCCGCATGCGCTTCGATGAAGCCGAATTGAAGGAACTGGCACAGTCGATCGCCTCTACGGGAGTTGTGCAGCCGGTCGTCGTCCGCCGCATGGCCGATGGAAAGTATGAGCTCATTGCGGGAGAGCGGCGTTGGCGCGCCTCCAAGCTGGCGGGGAAAGAGACCATCCCCGCGGTGGTTCGTCAGGCCAGCGACGAGCAGGCGATGGAGATGACCATCGTCGAGAACCTGCAGCGCTCCGACCTGAACCCGATGGAGCAGGCGCGGGCGTATGAGCGGCTTGGGCGCGAGTTCAAGCTGACGCAGGAGCAGATGGCGCAGCGTACCGGGAAAGAACGCGCTTCGGTAGGGAACTTCCTTCGCCTTCTGCGGCTTCCCGGCGAGGTGCAGGACAAGGTGGAAGCAGGCGAGCTCTCATTCGGACACGCACGGACGCTGCTTGCGCTCGAAAATGAGGCCCAGATGGCGGCGGCGGCGAAGAAGGTGCTCGCCCTTTCGATGAGTGTGCGTCAGACAGAGACCTACGTTAAAGGTCTTCTGGATCCGGAACGCAAACTGGGGAAGGTGGAAGCTCCACCGGAGGCAATCGATCCGAATGTGCGCGAGGCGCAGGTGGCGCTGCAGAGGGCGCTCGGCCTGAAAGTGCGGATTGAAGATAAGAATGGGAAGGGCCGGGTGGTAATTGAGTACTCCCGGCTGACAGATTTTGACACGCTCTTCGAGATGTTGACGAAGTAGGTTCACGTACCCGGAGAGGAGTACTGGTTTGATCGCTGCAAGTGAATTTGAGTATCGCTATCGCTACATGCTGCACGGCCTGATCTATGCGATCGGCTTTTCCGCGCCCTGGGACGCCACGGCCTTTCAGATCGGGAACCACACCTTCTGGCTGAAGGCGGCGGCATGGTTCGCCGAGCACCTGGGCATGGGCTTTCTGTCGGCGACGAATCTGGTGCTGGGTTTGGCCATTCTGTTCGCTGTGGCGGGAGCTTTGCTGCGCTGGTGGGGCGCTGCGTATCTGGGCGCGTCGACGGTGCAGCGGGGCAGCATGGTGGCGGGGCGCGTCGTGGCGGATGGACCCTACCGGTATGTGCGCAATCCGCTGTACCTTGGCACCGTTCTGAATACGATCGCCCTTGTGGTCCTGATGCGGCCCTCCGGCGCTGGGCTCACCATGGTGCTGATTACGGTCTTTCAGCTTCGCCTGATTGCACGCGAAGAGCCATTCCTGACGCGCGAGATCGGACCTGCCTACACGGAGTACTGCCGCGCTGTGCCGAGGATCATTCCCCGGCTCCGCTCGAGCGTGCCCCATGGAGGCGTTCGGCCCACCTGGGGACAGGGATTGATGAGTGAAGTCTATGTCGTAGGCACGGCGCTCTCCTTCGCCGCCTTGGGTTGGCGCTACGACGCCAGGCTGGTGGTGCAGGGTGTTCTGGTGAGCGTGGGTCTGGGACTCGTCGTGCGGGCGTTCATTCCGAACCGTGGCTAAAAAGATGTTTGTAGAAGCTGTTAGTTTGAGTGCGCGGCACGGCTTCTGCAAGGAGCCGCAGATCTTTGTGCGGCTCCTTGCAGGCCTGGGTGTAGAAGGCGACGCGCACGCGGGCCGGACGGTGCAGCACCTCTACGACAAGCGCAAGGACCCGGCCCGGGCGAACCTGAAGCAGGTGCATCTGCTGGAGGCTGAGTTCCTTGAAGATGTTGCATTAAAAGGGTTTACCATTAAAGCTGGAGAGTTTGGCGAAAATATTCTGACGCGCGGGATCGCGCTCGCGGAGCTACCGGAGGGAACGGAGTTGTCCCTGGGCGAGGACGCGGTGGTGCAGCTGACGGGTCTGCGCAATCCCTGTGTGCAGATCGATCGCTTCCAGAAGGGTCTGCTGGCAGAGACGGTGGAGGAGTTGGGCTCAAGTGGACGACGCTTCCGGGCCGGGGTGATGGGGATTGTGCTGCAGGGTGGCACGGTCGCCGCCGGGGACGCGATTCGCGTGAAGCTGCCGACGCATCCGAAGGCGATGGTACGGATTTAGGGCCTTCGCCCGGTCGCTTACACTCAGACCAGATGCTCAACCGGGGCTATGCCTACACGACGATCATCGGCGGCAGAGAGGGTGGACAGACAATTCTGGCGCATCTCGCAGGCCTTTACCCGCACTCAAGCCTAGAGGCGTGGCAGCAGAACCTGGACAACGGCGAAGTCACCCTCGATGGCGTTATGGCCACGGGCGGCGAAACGCTCAGTGCAGGACAGACGCTTGTCTGGAACCGTCCACCCTGGATTGAACCGGAGGCTCCGCAGAGCTTTGAGGTGCTGTTCGAGGATGCACACCTGTTAGCCGCCGATAAACCTGGCGGTCTGCCTACTCTTCCCGGTGGCGGCTTTTTGGAAAATACGCTGCTGCGCCTGGTGCAAAGGCGAAACCCCGACGCCAACCCTGTCCACCGATTGGGCCGGGCCACAACGGGCATCGTTCTCTTCGCGAAGACAGAGCAGGCGGCTTCCAAGCTAACTGCCAACTGGAACACGCACAGAGTGCAGAAGATCTACCGGGCGCTGGCCCAGGGCGTGGCAGAGAAGGATGTGTACGAGATTCTGACGCCCATCGGTCTTGTACCGCACCCGCGCATCGGTTCCGTGTGGGCCGCGCACACGGGTGGCAAGGCTTCGAGGTCGTTGGCGAAGGTACTCTCACGCACTGTGCGCACCACGACGTTTGAGGTGAGCCTGGGTTCGGGCCGCCCGCATCAGATCAGGATTCATCTGGCGTCGATCGGCCATCCCCTCGTGGGCGATCCTCTGTACGGCTTTACGGGCCAGCCGCTGGAAGATCTTCCCGGACTTCCGGGCGATGGGGGATATCTTCTGCACGCGCAGTTTCTGAGATTTCACCATCCCGTTACTGGGGAAACCATCTCGCTTGAGGCGGCTTTGCCGTCTGGGTTCTCTTTGCGAGCTTAGGTATTTGCGCGGTTCGCGCGGGGCGCGAATACCCACACATCGCAAAAGCGCGATGTATGGGGCACCCGGCAAAAGCGGATTTCTCCGCTCGCGCTGCGCGCTCGGTCGAAATGACGGTGGTGGTGAGGCCGCTTTCTCGTCATCCCGTGACGGTGTGGTGGGTAAAGTCTCGTCATCTCGACCGGAGCGACAGTTTCATCGTCGCGGAGCGGAGAGATCTGCTTTTTGGAAGCGGTTCGCGCGTCGCGCGAATACCCACACATCGCAAAAGCGCGATGTATGGGGCACCCGGTTTGGTGGTGGTCTGACCTCTCTTTCTACCTTGGCATACCCATGTCCCAAAAGCGGGACATGGGGCACCCGTCACCCGGTTTGGTAGTTGATTGAGGGTTTGTCTTCTACTCGTAGCGTAGAGCTTCCAGCGGATCGACCTTGGTTGCTCGTCGCACGGGCGCCCAGCAGGCCAGCAGACCCACGCCGATGCAGAGAGCTCCTACGGCGAGCAGGGTGGCGGGGTCGCCGGGTTCCACCTCGAAGAGGAACGACTTCAGAACGCGCGACAGAAGAACGGCAAGAAGAGCGCCTGCGATCACGCCACTGGCAATCAAACGGAATCCTTCGCCGAAGACCAGCTTTTGAATGTCCGTCTGCTGCGCTCCCATCGCGCTTCGAATCGCCAGCTCCTTTCGTCTGGAAGCCACGGAGAGGGAGAGGACGCCGTAGATTCCGACCAGCGTCAGAAGGCTTCCTCCTACGGAGAATCCCGTGAGCAGGTGCATGGCAAAGGTCCGCGAGGAGAGAGATTCGTCGCGGATCTGTTGCAGGGTCTTCACGTTTTCGATGGCTGCTGTGGGATCGACGGAGCGCAGTTCCCTTTGCACCGCAGCGACCAAGGTGCGCGGATCTCCCTCGGACCGAACCACGAGATGCTTGGAGAAGGCGTTCGCCTGCCAGAGCGGTACGTAGACCTCGACTGCCGCCTCCTGCGTGAGATCGTCGGTCCGACCGTTTGCAATGACACCGACGATGGTCGTGCCGGGCTTGTCCCGACCGCGTGACCAGAACTGTCGACCGATCACGTTGCCCTGCGGGAAGTAGCGTTCCGCGAAGGCCTTGTTCACGATGCCGACAGGGGGCGCTTTGTCGTCGTCCGTGGAACGAAACTCCCGTCCGTCGGTCAGCGCCATACTCATGAGCTTGAAGTAGTCGGGCGTGACCGCGCGTATGGCCAGTGTGGTTCTGTCGCTCTCTTTCACCACCGGTGGCTGGCCCTCAATCTCCACGACCGCGGGCCAGTTGTTTCCGGTAAGCGGCACGCCCCAGGCAAAGGCTGCATACTGCACGCCTGGCAGAGCGGCAACGCGCTCCAGCGCCCGGCGATGAAAGCTGCCCCAGGTTGCGGGGCTTTGCACTTCGGTGACGCTCATCGTCAAGATCCGGCTCATGCTGTAACCCGACGGCACCTGCGTGATCTTCACCATGGTGCGGATCAGCAGACCGGCGCCCACGAGCAACGCCAGCGTAAGCGATGTCTGCAGGATCGTGACGCCCTGAAGAAGCCGCCTCTCTCCGGTTCCCGCTGTGCCTTTGGGGCCTGCGCTCTTGAGCACTTCCATGGGATCGAGACGAAACGCGCGCAGGGCGGGGATCAACCCCGCGACGAAGGCAGCGAGCACAGCGCCACCGAAGCCCCACCCCAGCACGGCCCAGCCTGCCGTGACTCCATCCAGACGCGGCACGGCGTGTCCGGCGATCGTCTTGAAGAGTTTGACAGCGCCTACAGCCAGCCCGCCACCCAGGACTCCTCCCAGCAGGGCAAGCAACAGGCTCTCCGTGAGCACTTTTCTGAGAAGTGCTGAGCGGCTCATACCCATGGCGATGCGCACAGCGTACTCTTGCTGTCTTTGCAGACCGCGCACCAGAAGCAGGGCTGCTGCGTTTCCGCAGGCGATGAGCAACACAAGTCCCGAAGCGCCGAGCAGGGGAAGCAGAATCCGCTTGCCGTCTCGATTCATCTCCTCCGTCACCGGCTGCAGTTGCGGCGCGAATCCTTCAAATTTCTTCTCGGACAGCGCCTCTCTTGCCGCCAGGACGCTGAGCTCCTGCTGTGCGTGCTCCGGCGTGACTCCATCGCGCAGACGGGCGACGACCTCCCAGTAGGACTCTTTCAAATATCTCGGGTCCGGATAGGCGGGCGTGAAAAAATCGACGGTCGCGTTGACGTTGTAGTTCGGCTCCTTCGCCGCTCCGGGAGTCGGCAGGAAACGCACCTCCGGCTGCATGACTCCGAGCACGACAGGCGTGACATCCGAGCGGCTGATGCGCACCGTCTTTCCGATGATCTGCTTATCGCCGGCAAAGGTTCGCTGCCAGAACTCGTACCCCAGCACGATTCCTCTGACCGGGCCTGGAGCGAAGTCAGAGTCCTCGAAGCCGCGTCCGGCTACGGGTTTGAGGCCCATGACGCGGAAGTAGTCCCGGGAGACGCTCATGCCCTGCATGGACTGGCTGCCGTCGTTGCGGATGAGGAAGTTGAAGCTCCAGGTATAGGCGGCTACGCCCTGGAAGGAGGTTGCTTCTTTCTGCCAATCCATCCACTGTTGCGCAGACCAGCCGCGGGGGCTTTCCAACTTGCGCCCATCGACGCGCTTCGCCGGAATCATCATGAGCTGGTCGGGTTTGTCGTACGGTGGTGGCGTGAGCAGCACGCCTTGAATCAGGCTGAAGACGGCGGCCGTAGAGCCGATACCCAGCGCCAGGGTGAGCGCCGCAATGAGACTGAAGCCCGGCTGCTTGCGCAGCATCCGCATGGCCAACTGGAGATCTCGCAGCATACCGTTCCTCTTTCCACTCGTAATTTTTCCCCGGAGCTCGCTCACGTCTTTGAGAGCACGCATGGTATGTGTTCGCACTTCAAGGCCCAATCGTGGAGGTGAGCGGAGTTTGTTTCCGCGAGGCAGGGGATTTGAGGAGAGAGTGAGTTTTTGTCAGGGCGGGCTCTTGCGGGGGCGACCGGAAGAAGAGTACAGGCCTGTTCAGAAGCGAACAGATTGGTCCGAAAACGGACAGCGCCTTGAGGGTCGCTCTTCGAGCGAAGGATGCGCTTTGCGCATGGCCCACACATCGCAAGGAGCGCGATGTATGGGGCACCCGTTTCAGGCTACTTCTTTACACCGTCGGTGATCGCGTCGTCGGGATGCAGCGAAAGGAATTTGATTCGACACTCCGGAAGTGGAGTCTGCTCGCCTGCAGCAGGAGGTGAAGCAGTAAGAGGAACTCCGAGCGCCAAGATTCCGTCTACTTTTCCGACGGGAGCGAATGAGGGATCCAGATAGGCTCCATAATGCCTGTTTTTTTCTTTGTCAGGAACTCCACCTGGAAGCGCTCCGCAACCATCCCGCGCACTCATCCATGATTTGCCCCCTCGTTCATTGGTCACTTCCAGGCTCAACAGTTCCTGCCTGGGAAGATACATGGCGGCGGTGTTGAATCCAAAGAGGGGTGCCTCCATGGCATGCATGTTCCCTGTCAGAACGAGGATGAGATCCTTGGGACGCTTATCCTTCAACGACAGGAGAGCATGTCCCATCGCTTCATCCCGTTCACCGACCGCTCCAGCCCACGGACCTTCCATCGCGAATACCCTCAACGCAGGGTATTGCTTGTGGAGTTCGCGGAGGGTGATCAACAGGCGGAGCATCGACTGGCTCGCTCTACCATCGATTCCCTCGCGCCAGCCCGGCTGGTTGAGCAAGACCGTCCTGGCGGAGGAGAGTTCCTTCCCCGAGAGAATGCCGTCAAGAGCGGACTGTTCCTCAAAGGGTCGTTCCAGCGCAACTGTGACTCGTCTTCCTTTGCTGAGAGCATCGCAAACGAGTTCACCGAAGACGGTGGGGATCTCGTTCGAGCCGTGAGTCTCGCCTATCCAAACCCATCTCGCCGACCCACGAGACCAAATCTGATCCGCCCCCGGCACGGGTGAGCAGGTAGCAGCGGCCGCATCGATTGACCAACCTACCAACAGCAGTAAACAAATGGGTATCTTCACGCAGCCAGTCTAACCGGAAGAGATTGCTCGCGGACGAAGCGTTCCGTTCACACTGCAGACAGCAGAAGACCGCGGACTCTCCGGGTTTGCATGCTTTACGCATGTTCCCCCGCCACATCCGCGGTCGTTCTGGTTGGAGAAAACTGTTCCGCCGAAGCGAGCCCCGGGGCTACTTCTTTGCGGGTGCGATCGCGTCCTTGGCTGCCTTGGCAACGCGGAACTTGACCACGGTCTTGGCCTTGATCTTGATGGTCTCGCCGGTCTGGGGGTTACGACCGAGACGAGCCTTGCGCTCAGCCTTGACGAGCTTTCCGAGTCCGGGGATGGTGAACTCACCGTTCTTCTTGGTCTCTTTGACAGCGATCTCTGCGATCGCTTCGAAGAACGCAGCGCTCTGCTTGTTGGTGAGTTCGAGCTTTTCTGCCATTGCGCGGACGAGCGCGGTCTTTGTCATGCCTTTTGCCATTGTGTTGCTCCTTTGTCGTAAATACGAAACTGTGTGAACCGAGCTTTCCGAACGACGGATGAAAGTGGCGGTTCGCCAGTATTCACGCGGGTGCGGTGAACTGCTCCGAAACCAACGATGCGTCTTTCGCGGCGCTTTGTCAATGCGAAATCACCGGGTTTTTCAGGTTTTTTCAGGTTTTTATCGGTTTTTTCTGGAAAAGTGCCTGTAGAGGTTCAAATCTGCCCGATTACACGGCCTTTTTAGAAGAAGGTTTTGACGCGAGGCGTGGTTACCAGCGGGGAGTTGAGGAGTTCGACGAGAGGCGCCGCGGCGCGAAAACGCGTGATGATCTCGTGCGCGAGCGTTGGTTCCAGCACGGTCTCAGCGGGCAGAGAGACGGAGGCCTCCCACTGGCGGCAGCGGAGGAGATCGTCTGCGGGAGAGTCGGGAGGGAAGCCCTTGGGTGTGCGCGTGAGGGGGTTGGAGTGGAAGCTCGGCATGAGTTTGCGGAGCTTCTTGTCGTCGAGCGCTTTGCGCAGGCGGTCGGGGTCGTCGGCGATGAAGCGGCGCAGCTTGAGGAGCTGGTCGCGGTCGGGCATGTAGATGCCAGCGGCGATGAGGAGTTCCTTCCCGGAGAAGTGGAAGTAGAAGCCGCCGCCGGAGGTCTTCTCCATACCCGCGCGCGCCCACCATGCGCCGAGGTTTTCTTTGTAGGGCCGCTTGTCGTTGGAGAAGCGGATGTCGCGATAGATGCGCATGGCGATCTTGTTGGCCGGGCGCAGATGCGCGGGGGCGAAGTCTTCCATGGCGCGGTTGATGTGTTCGATGAGGGCGAGCATGGGCTGCTGCAGTTCGGTGATGAAGATGTCTTTGCGCGCGGCGAACCATTCGCGGTCGTTGTTGCGTTTGAGGGCTTTCATGAAGCGAAGGGAGGCGGGGGTGAAGTGGGGTGTTGCTTTCTTCGTGGCCATCGATCTTCATTTTATGTTGGTTCATTGGCTGGGGGCGGGGTGGCTGAAAGTAGCGTTGGGTGGAACCCATGTCCCAGAAGCGGGACATGGGGCACCCGGGCTTGTGATTTCCTTTAGGTTTTGCGGAAGGTGAGAAGCAGATCCCTTCGCTCCGCTGCGGGATGACAAAAAAGAAAGTTGAATTTCCGGAGAGATCTGGTTGTGCGCTCTGCGCGACCCCACCCTTTCGCGATGAAGCTGCGAAAGAATGGGGCACAAATACTTCACCCAACCGACAACTTTTTGTCATCCCGTAGCGAAGTGGAGGGATCTGCTGTTATCGCGCGAAGCGCGATTGGATGTGCCCTCGGGCGCATAACAAAAGCAGATTTCTCCGCTCCCGCTGCGCGCTCGGTCGAAATGACGGTGTCTGATGTGGTGTGACGGGAAGTCTCCGTCATCTCGACCGGAGCGACAGCTTTATCGTCGCGTAGTGGAGAGATCTGCTTTCTTGAAGCGGTTCGCGCTCGGCGCGAATACCCACACATCGCAGAGAGCGCGATGTATGGGGCACCCGGTATTGGTTTCCTTTGGGTTTCGGTGAAGGAGAAGGATGGGTGCGGCCCTGTATGCTGGTTCACACTTTATGAATCGAACGCCTGGGTATCTCCAAAGCAAAAGCCACTATGAGATCCTCGACGGCCTGCGCGGTGTAGCGGCGTTGATGGTCGTCATCTTTCACACCTTTGAAGCGTATGCCGATGGCAGTGTCTTCAAGCAGATCATGAACCACGGCTACCTTGCCGTGGACTTCTTCTTTCTTCTGTCGGGCTTCGTCGTGGCGTATGCGTATGACGATCGCTGGGGAAAGATGACGCAGTGGGACTTTTACAAGCGTCGCCTGGTGCGGTTGCAGCCCATGGTGATCATGGGCACCGTGATCGGAGCGGCGCTGTTTTATTTTCAGACATGTCCAATTTTCTCTTTGGTGAGTACGACGCCGGTACACAAGATGCTGCTGGTCATGCTTGTTGGCTTCACGTTGATTCCGATCCTTCCCTCGATGGATATTCGCGGTTGGCAGGAGATGCATCCGCTCGATGGACCGGCGTGGTCGCTCTTCTTTGAGTACATCGCCAATATTCTTTATGGCGTTGGATTTCGGAAGCTCTCCAACAAGGCTCTCGGCGTCTTCGTGGCGCTATCGGCGGCGCTGCTCGTTCATCTCACGGTTTGGGGGCCGCGCGGCGATGTGATCGGTGGGTGGGCTGTCGACAAGACACAGTTGCACATCGGCTTCGCGCGGATGCTCTATCCGTTCTTCGCGGGCATTCTGCTGATGCGGCTTGGCAAGCGGATTCATGTGCCCAATGCCTTCGCGATCTGCAGCGTGCTGATCGTGGCTATCTTCTGGGTGCCGAGGCTTGGAGGTCCGCAGCATCTGTGGGTGAATGGGCTGTATGAGTCGTTCTGCATTATCGTTTTGTTTCCCATCGTGGTCGCGATGGGAGCGGGCGATCGCGTCACCGGTCCGCTGTCTACGAAGCTGTGCAAGTTCTTCGGGGAGATCTCGTATCCGCTGTACATCACACACTATCCGCTGATCTACGTTTATACGGCGTGGGTGACGCGCAATAAGATTCCAGCGGCACAGGGCGCAGTGTGGGGTGTGGTGCTTCTGCTGACGGCGGTTGCGATCGCGTATGCCTGTTTGAAGCTTTACGATGAGCCGGTTCGCGAGTGGCTGAGACGTCGTTTTCTTGTGAAGAGTGTGCTGGATTAAAGGAAGAGTTCGTTCGGTTTAGAGTTTCGAGCTGCGCAGAACCCATGTCCCAAACGCGGGACATGGGACACCCGGTCTTGGTTTTTCTTTCGGGTTCAGTGGAGAGGAGAAGCAGATTTCTTCGCTTCGCTACGGGATAACAAAAGGGGCATGCTTTGATGGCCGGAGCCGGGCCTTGCGCCCGATTGCATGCTTAGAGATAAATCTTTATGGAAGTACCACCCGGCCAACTTGTGGGAGGAGCATCACTCACGTTATGAAAAAAAGAAGCCATTCATAGTCCACTGCAAAGCATCCAACTAATTCGCTGCTTGCGATTGCGGGGAATCGGGCTCGATCTTCCCGGGGAAGGAACTTAGCTTGGCGCAGATGGAATCTTCTATGACAGATATTGGGGAATTGAACCGGATCGATACCGGTGTGCATGGATTGAATGACATTTTGAACGGAGGTCTGCCGGGTGGGCAGATGTATCTGCTGGAAGGAGATCCGGGCACTGGAAAGACGACCCTTGCCATGCAGTTCATCATGGCCGGCGTACAGAGGGGGGAACGCGCGCTCTATGTGACTCTGTCGGAGTCTAAAGCCGAGCTGCAGGGGTCCGCGATCTCGCATGGGTGGGATATTGCGGAGCTGCCGATTGCGGAGTTTATCCCGGCAGAGGCGAGCCTGAGTCCGGAGCAGCAGTACACGGTCTTTCATCCGAGCGAGGTGGAGCTGGCCGGAACGATTCAGAAGCTGACGCAGCTGATCGATGAGGTAAAGCCGGAGCGGTTGGTGATCGATTCGCTCTCGGAGCTTCGCCTGCTTGCGGCGGATACGATGCGGTATCGCAGGCAGTTGCTGGCGCTCAAGCACTTCTTTGTCGGGCGCGATACGACCGTGCTTCTGCTCGACGACCGGACGGCGGAGGGCAGCGACATGCAGTTGCAGAGCATTGCGCATGGCGTGATTCGTCTGGAAAAGATCGGGCGGACGTATGGCGTGACGCGGCGGCGGGTGGAGATTATCAAGCTGCGCGGAAGCGCGTACCGCGAGGGATATCACGACTACACCATCGCGACGGGAGGTCTGGAGATTTATCCCCGGCTGATCGCGAACGAACACTCCACCACGTTTGCGGGAGAGCGGATTCAGAGTATCCTGCCGGCGCTGGATGAGATGTTTGGAGGCGGCATCAATCGCGGTTCTTCGACGCTGCTGATTGGGCCTTCGGGAAGCGGAAAGTCCACGCTGGCGATGGTCTATGCCTATGCCGCGGCAAAGCGAGGGGACCGCGCCATTGTGTATGCCTTCGATGAGATTCTTCGCACGGCTCAGGATCGTGCCGAGTCTCTGGGGATGGACGTGCAAACGGAGATGGAACGCGGAACGCTGGCGATGTCTCAGATCGATCCCGCAGAGCTTTCCCCGGGCGAATTTGCGTGGCAGATCCGGCGGGACGTGGAAGAGAAGGATACGCGCGTTGTGGTGATCGACAGCCTGAACGGTTTTCTAATGGCGATGCCGGGAGAGAACGATCTGAGTCTGCATCTGCACGAGCTTCTTGCATTCCTCAATCAGAAAGGCGTGGTCACGTTCCTCATCTATACGCAGCATGGTCTGGTGGGAAGCATGCTGACCGAGGTGGATGTGAGTTATCTTGCAGATACCGTGATGCTGCTTCGTTATTTTGAATCGGAGGGTTCGATCCGGCAGGTTCTTTCCATTGTGAAGCAGCGCGTCGGCCCGCATGAACGCACGCTGCGCGAGTTCACCATGGGCCGAGATGGCCTGCAGATTGGGGAACAACTCAGTAATTTTCAGGGCCTGCTTACGGGCGTTCCCAGCATTACGCTCCCTCCCATTAACAAGTAAGCCCGAGGCCCGAAGTTATGAGTATGGTTGTGCGCGTCATTGCTCCGATTGGACGCGACGCAGAATTGATCGTCGACTTGCTGCAACAGAACGGGATCTCCGCCGAGACCTGCACGGACCCTCTGTGCCTGCTGGGGGAGTCGCCGATCGGTCCGCTTCTGATTGCGGAAGAGGCTCTGAATACGGAGACGGTGCGCGCTCTTGGAGAGTGGATGCGGAGCCAGCCGGCGTGGTCCGATCTGCCCGTGCTGATTCTGACAGGGAGCGGCCGAGAGACTTCGCGCACACACCGGCTCGACTTTGAGCGCCTTCCGCTGGGGTCGCCGGTTCTGCTGGAGCGTCCGATCCGGACGGCCACGCTTCTCAGCAGTGTGCGCGCGGCGCTGCGGGCACGGCAGAGGCAGTATGAGATTCGCGATTCGTTCATCGCGCGCGATGCGGCGCTGGCCGAGTTGCAACAGCAACGCGAGACGCTGCAGGTGGTTCTGGATAACTCCATTGTGGGCGTGATGATCGGGAGGCAGCGCGGCGAGATCAGTTATGCGAACCAGGCGATCCTGCGTCTGCTTGGGTATACGGCTGAAGAAGTCGCCGAGGGCAGGCTGATGTGGAGAGACATCAATACGCCTGAGTATGCGGAGGCGGATCGCAGGGCCGAAGAGCAGATGCGGAGCCATGGCGCGGTGGATTCGTATCACAAGGAGCTGCGCGCGAAGGACGGACGACGGATTCCTTTTCTCGTTGGGGTCACGCTGATTCCATCGAAAAACTCCGGCGGCGAATCCGAGGATATGGCGGTCTTTCTCACGGATATGTCGCGCCAGAAGCAGGCGGAGACTGCTCTGATTCAAAGCGAGAAGCTGGCCGCTGTGGGACGGCTTGCAGCCTCTATCTCGCATGAGATCAATAACCCTTTGGAAGCGGTGACGAACATCCTCTACATCGTGGAGCAGACGGTCCACGATGCCGAGACGCGGCGCTACATGACGACGGCGCAGGCCGAGTTGCAGAGGGTGAGCCAGATTGTTACGCATACGCTGCGCTTTCACCGGCAGGCGACCAACCCAAGGGCGCTTACGGCGGAGGAGCTGCTGGAGCCGACGCTCGGCCTGCATCACGGAAGGCTGGCGAACTCACACATTGCGGTGCAGGTGCATCACTGTGGCGCGCAGCAGATCGTCTGCTATGAGGGCGATATACGGCAGGTGTTGAACAACCTGATCGGGAACGCCATCGACTCCATGAAGACCGGTGGGCGGCTTGTGATTCGCACGCGCGATGCGCGCCTGTGGAGGAGCGGCATCTCTGGTGTGCGCATCACGATTGCGGACACGGGACATGGGATGCCGCAGGAGGTGCGCAGGCGCATCTTTGAGCCGTTCTACACCACCAAGGGGATTAATGGGACGGGCCTGGGTTTGTGGATCTCGCAGGGCATCGTGGAGAAGCATCATGGGCTGCTGCAGGTTCGCTCAAGACTTACGGCCGAGAGTGGAACTGTGTTCAGCCTGTTTCTGCCGAATGTGTTTCTGAGTGCGGAAGAGGTTGTGGTGAATTAGCTGCCGGAGGGATTGTTGTCGCTGAGGAACACTTCAATGTTCTTAAGCAGCCGCCCATCTTCGCTCCGTCTGTAGATGACAGCAAAAACAACCATCGAGACCATCAGCCCAAGAAACCAAGGGAAGCTCCGATAGGCCGCGCTTCCATAACTGTGCAGCGTCAGGAACATGCCGGTCATATAGACAAAGAATGAGAAGATGACCGTTCCCATTCTGAACGAGAGTCGAAAAGCAGCTTGCAACTCCTTCTTATAGAGAAGCAGTTCCTCGTCGAGATCGGCGCTCAATAACCTGTCCAGTCTGCGCCGTTCAAGTAACTGAGAGATACCGAGGGAAAGCGATGCCAGCAACACCATGGCACAGCCAATACGATCTCCAGAGTCTCTCGCAAAAGTAAGCTTACCCACTGCCTGAATCAGCATCATTATTGGCGAAGAGTAACTGGTTCTGGTGCGTTTTCTTTCGACATACTCGCTCGCCATCGCGGAGAATTCCGCGAGCGAATGAATCGGTGCTTCCCGCCGAATCACAAGAACCCTGATACTGCCGAGTGCCCAGGTGAAGGCGGAGAGGTCACTCTCGATGAACTCTGTCTCGTGCAACATGCCGAGCGCCCACTCTTTGCAGCCGGGCGAGGCGTACTTCACGACTGCGGTTGAGATGCGCAAAGCGAGTCTGCGGAGGAGGGTCATGGAGGTTATCCCAGACCTACGAGTGGTCGCGCAAATGCGGAGACCGTGGCTTCACTGACGAGCGACCGCGCATACTTCAGGCCGTTGCGTGTGAGCTTGTACATATGTCGCGGTGGCCGCCCGGTCTGCGCTGCCTCCCAGCTTGTCTCCAGCATGCCGACTTCCGCGAGACGGATCAGGATGGGATAGAGCGTGCCGGACTTCAGACCTGTGCTTCGGCTAATGTCGTAGCCGTACTTCCACTCTTTTTCGCACTGAAGAAACTCAGCCAGCACCAGGTTCGTTTGTGGCGACTTCCGTATCTTCATAGCGCTAACTCTACCTATGTAGACTTAGCACGTCAAGCGCTTTGTGGATTGAAGTTGACGTCTTGCTGTTCGCCGAAGAGGACGTGGTACAGCAGCTCGTTGAAGGAGAGTTGAGACAGGAAGGTAAGGTCCCAGCGCGAGGGTTTCACTGCGGAGGTTGGATCGTTGGTTTCGTTCTTCTGCTCTGACGTTGCCATGATTTCGTTCCTTTCGTGCGTGCTCATTTTGCTGTCTGCTCCGGTGTCGTTTGGCTCTTGCATCGATCGTGGTTTCCCCACCAACCGCCTCTGCCGCGCATGCCTGAGCGGAAGCGCTCGCGCTCTTCGGGGGTCATGTTGGCCCAGCGTTCTCTCATGTCGCGCTTCCAGCCGCGCGGACCGCCGCCACCGTGTTTGTGGAAGCCGCCAAAGAGGATCTTGCTGAGCACGAGGAGGCCGAGTGCCTGGGTGAAGCTGATCGGCTTCCAGCCGATGATGGCGGGGATGAGCCAGTTCCAGAGCCGCTCCACCACGTATCCAAAGGTGGTGATCGCAACTGCGGCGATGACTACGATCTTGATTGCTTTTAAAAATCTGTACTGTCTCATCGATTCTCCCTATTGACCCGTTCCGTATTCTTCCTTGATCTCCAGCAGGCGTTCACGCAGATAGAGCACGGCGTAGCGTTTGCGGGAGAGAAGGGTGTTGATGCTGATGCCTGTCTCTTCGGACAGTTCTTTAAAACTGCGGCCTTCGAACTCGTGCGCGATGAAGACGTCGCGCTGGTTCTCGGGAAGTTCCTCCAGTGCTGCTTCGAGCGCATCGAAGAGCAGGTTCCGCGCGAAGAGAGCGTCGGGGCCTGCGTCGGGCGAAGGCAGCAGATCGCTGAGCGATCTGCTCTCGTCGTCCTCGTCGAAGGTCTCGTCGAGCGAGACCGTCCTGCGTTTGCGAAACAGATCCGTGATGCGGTTGCGCGCAACGCGGAAGAGCCATGCCGTCATCTGCTCTGCCGGCTTCATCAGACGGTAGGCCTCGATCAGTTCGTAGAAGACATCCTGGAGAACGTCCTCCACGTCTCCTTTGTCGAGGACGCGGCTGCGGACGAATCGGCGCAGACGCGGTTCTTCGCGCTCCAGAGCTTCTGCGATCGATTGGTTCTGGTCCGCTATCGTCAAGTCGGCAACCTGCATCTGCTTCCTTCACTCACTATGAATGCTGCAGAGCTCTTAGGGGAATAACGTTTGACGAGGCGGGATATTGTGTGGGGTGGAGATTATTTTTTGGGGATGTAGCGGATGCGCTGCGCGCATGGCCCACACATCGCAAAGAGCGCGATGTATGGGGCACCCGGCACCCGGTCTCGCTTTTCGAGCTAAGGATGCGCTTTGCACATGAACCCGTGTCCCAAAAGCGGGACATGGGGCACCCGGTTTTTGTGGGTTCCCCGGGTTTACGATGGCTCAGAGGCGGTGGCTGTGCAGCAGATCGTTGATTTTATTCTGGAAGTGGACAAGCTGAAGGGCGTGACGCGGAAGGTGCGTCCGCTGGGATTGTCGCGGTATGAGAACTCGGCGGAGCATAGCTGGCAGATTGCGCTCTTGGCGGTCTCTTTGGAGGAGTATGCCGAGTCTCCAGTGAACATTGCGCATGTCGTACGGATGCTGCTGGTGCATGACATCGGCGAGATCGATACGGGGGACACGATCGCCTTTGCCGAGGGCGGATGGGTGGAGCGCAAGGCGGACGAACTGTCTGCGGTGAAGCGGATCTTCGGTCTGCTTCCAGCCGAACGCGGCGCGGAGTTTCTGGCGCTGTGGGAGGAGTTCGAGCTGGGCGATACGCCGGAGTCTCGCTTTGCCAACAGCGTGGACCGCGCGATGCCCGTGCTGCTGAACCTGGCGAACGAGGGGCAGAGCTGGCGGGAGAACGGCATCAGCTACGAGCGTGTGGTGAAACGGGTGGAGTGGCAGGTGAAGGCGGGATGTCCCGCGCTCTGGGAGTATCTGCGGGTGCGTTTGGACGAGGCGCGGGGGTTGGGTTTGTTTGGAGCGTAAGCGTCAGGACTGCACGAGAACGCGGTTTCGGCCGGCGGCCTTCGCTTGATAGAGGGCCGCATCGGCGCGGTGCGCGATGTCTTTGATGGTGTCTTCTGGACCACGCCAGGTGGAGAGGCCAAGGCTCACGGTGAGAGGCGCGGACGGGGCTTCCGCGGAATCCTCATTCTCTAAGGCGGGAAGGCGCATGGCCTCCACGGCGTTGCGGACGCGGTTGGCGACGATGATCGCGGCTGCGGCGTCGGCGTTTGGAAGGAGGATGACGAACTCCTCTCCGCCCCAGCGGCCGAGGATATCGATGCCGCGGACGGCGTTCTGCATCGTCTCCACCACGGCGACGAGCGCGGCGTCGCCGCCGTGGTGGCCGAAGAGATCGTTGATGCGCTTGAAGTGATCGAGATCGAGGAGGAGGAGCGAAAACGGGGCTCCTGTGCGCAGGCTCTTGGCCACTTCGCGTTCGCACCACTCCAGGAAGGCGCGGCGGTTGTAGATGCGCGTGAGGGGGTCTGTGCTGGCGAGATGCTCCAGCCGGTGGGCAAGCTGGGCGGTGGTGAGCCAGAAGAAGCCGAAGGCGAGGCCAAGCGCGGCGAGGATGAAGAGGGCGTAGACCGCGTTGGAAGGGAAGTAGAAGCCGAAGGTTGGCTCGACCATGCGGAGGAAGGACAAGGCTCCGCGTATAAGGTTCAGAACGCTGAAGCCAGCCAGAAGGACGATGTTGAACCATATCGGGGCGAGGATGCCCGCCTTGGGCTGGCGCACGAGGAAGTATGCCGTCTGTGCGAGTTGCGCGGCGATCAGAAGGCTGATGATCAGGATGCGAAACTGCCCGTTGGGAATTAGGTGGACGGCGATGAAGTAGGCGGCGGCTTCCACTGCCAGCAGAACGAGGCCGAAGCGGGGAAGAAGCGAGGGCGCGTCCAGGAGCTCCGTAAAGGAGACATGGAGAAGGACGAAGGAGAGGAG
>Ga0247783_1000136_pt1 | contig 21149 bp, 15 predicted proteins | sample UWRJL064202C5_FD_179911 | JGI IMG/M metagenome (GOLD analysis project Ga0247783, IMG submission 179911) | Plant litter microbial communities from Arlington Agricultural Research Station in Wisconsin, United States - UWRJ-L064-202C-5 | ecosystem: Environmental > Terrestrial > Plant litter >...
AGGCCGTGATCATGCGTGCGATGGAGAAGGATCCGACCGTGCGCTATCAGACCATGCTGGAGTTCGCACAGGCGATCAGCGCCAGCACGGACGCGGCGGCTCTCGGTTACCGGCCCTCCTTGGGCACGGCGAGTGAGCATCCGCTGCCGTATGCACCCCACGTGCCCGGCACGCCCACACAGGCGGAGTTCGCGTCGGCACCGCCGCCGCGCGTCGCAATCCGCGGCCCAGGACAACCAGCGATCGACACCGCTGTCGCGCGCGCCGAAACCCTGATCGGCGCGGAGGCGAGTGCACGCGCGCCCGCAGCTCGCGGCAAAGGCGGATTGGTAGCGGGCCTGGTCGCATTGCTCGCCGTGGGCGGCGGCGCGGCTTGGCTGCTGAATCGCCACGCCGACAACACCCCAGCTCGGGCCGAAACCCGCTCCGCCCCGGCTGCCCTGCCACTCACGTCGGCGCCGTCGGTGGTCGCAGAGCCCCCCCCGAAAGCGGCGTCGGTCGAATCGGTCACCCCTGGCCCAGGCATTCACCTAGCCGTCTCGAGCGAGCCTAGCGGCGCGGTTTTAATGAAAAACGGCTTCCAAGTGTGCGACGCGACGCCCTGTGAGGTCCTGGCCGCACCCGCCGAAACCGTCGAGTTTCAAGCGCTCAAAGGCGCCCTGAAGGGGACCGCCAAAGTGCTCGCTCAACGCGACCAAAAGGTCAGCATCAAGCTCGTCGGAGCAGCGCCTGCGGCAGCCCCCAAAGCCGCCCCCGAGCGCCTGTGCGAGGTCGAGGTGGACGGGCTGAAGATTTTGCGGGCCTGCAAGTAAGCATTCGACCCGACGCGGGCGGGTTATCCCAGGAAACCAGCCCTGTGTTAGCTTCCCCGCGAAATGCGGATCCTGCGGCGAACCCTGATTTCCGGATTGTGTGCGGCAGCCCTGGCCTCGGCCGTCGGCTGCAAGAAACCCACGGCGGGCAGCGGCACTGGCGACGCAACGAGCGCAGAAATCGTGGTCGGTCACTACGCGTCGATGACCGGCAGCACTGCGCACTTCGGGCAAGATACCGATCGCGGCGTGCGGCTGGCGATCGAAGAAGCAAACGCCCAAGGCGGCGTGCTCGGTAAGAAGCTGAAGCTCGTCACCCTCGACACCCGCGGCGATTCCGCCGAAGCAGCCAACGCGGTCAATCGCCTGATCGACGTCGAGAAGGTGAGCGCGGTCCTCGGCGAGGTCGCATCGAGTCTGTCGCTGGCCGGAGGCCGGGTCGCGCAGCGTCGTAAAATCCCCATGATTTCACCGACATCAACCAATCCCAAGGTGACCGAGGTGGGGGACTACATCTTCCGCGTGTGCTTCATCGATCCCTTCCAGGGCAAAGTGATGGCCACCTTCGCGCGCAACAACCTCAAGCTCGACAAAGTCGCAATCTTGAAGGACGTGAAGAACGACTACTCGATCGGCCTGGCCGACGCGTTCCAGAAGTCTTTCACCGCTCTCGGCGGCACGATCGTCCTGGAGCAGTCCTACTCACAGGGCGATACGGACTTCATGGCGCAGGTGACCGCCATCCGCGGCACCCAAGCCCAAGCGGTGTTCGTGCCGGGCTACTACTCGGAGGTCGGGACGATCGCACGCAACGCCGATCGCCTCGGCCTGAAAGTGCCACTCTTGGGCGGAGACGGCTGGGACTCGCCCGACCTGTTCAAGATCGGCGGCGACGCGATCAACGGTTCGTACTTCTCCGACCACTTCGCCCCCGACGTCGCGACCGACAAATCCAAGACCTTCGTCGCCAATTTCACCAAGAAATACGGGCAAGCGCCGACTGGTCTGGGCGCGCTCGGCTATGAGGCAGCGCTGGTCCTGATCGACGCGATCAAGCGTGCCGGCAAGAACGACCCGGCGGCGATTCGCGACGCCATCGCGACCACCAAAGACTTCGAAGGGGTAACCGGAAAGATCACGATCGACGCGCAGCGCAATCCGCAGAAGAGCGCCGTCGTGCTCAAGGTCGACGGCGGCAAGGCGAAGTTCGAAACGTCGATCGCGCCGTAGCGCAGCATTTTCGTGACTCAGTTCCTTCAGCAGATCATCAACGGCCTATCGCTCGGGTCGATCTACGCCCTGATCGCCCTGGGCTACACCATGGTCTATGGCATCTTGAAGCTGATCAACTTCGCCCACGGCGAGGTGTTCATGGTCGGCGCGTACACCGGTTTTTACGCTGCGAGCGCGCTGGGGGTGGCTGGCTTCGAGGCAAAAAATCAGAACTTCCCGCTGTATTTGGCGGTATTGGTCTTGGTCATCGCCATGGCCGCAGCGGCGCTGCTGGGCATGGCCATCGAGTTTTTGGCGTATCGCCCAGTGCGCAGCGCGCCGCGTCTGACCCCGTTGATCACCGCGATTGGTGTCAGTCTGTTCCTGCAGAACGCGGGCATGTTGCTGTTTTCGCCCAACCCCCAACGCTACCCGGCGATCTTGAGTGAGGTGCGCTTCGAAATGTTCGGTGTGATCGTCACCAACATCAAGCTGACGATTTTCGCGGTCGCGCTGTGCTTGATGCTGGGCTTGCACTTGTTCGTCAAGAAAACCTGGACCGGGCGGGCGATGCGCGCGCTCTCGTTCAACATCGATGCCGCCAAACTGATGGGCATCGATACCAACCGCGTGATTCGCTCGACCTTCGCGATTGGCTCGGGCCTGGCTGCGGCTGGCGGCATCCTGTTCGGTCTGGACCAAATCACGATCAACCCGCTGATGGGCGTGCTCACCGGCTTGAAAGCCTTCGTTGCCGCTGTTTTGGGCGGGATCGGTAGCATTCCGGGGGCCGTGGTCGGTGGCCTCTTGATCGGCTTGGCCGAGCAACTCACCGCCGGCTACCTGTCGCCCGAATACCGTGACGCGATCACGTTCCTGATCCTGATCCTGATCTTGCTGCTCAAGCCCGAGGGTCTTTTGGGTGTCGTGCGGGTGGAGAAGGTGTGATGCGAGCGATCATTCGCAGCGTCGTCGTCGCTGCCGCGTTGCTCTCGATCTACGCGCTCCAAATGGGCGTCGAGCTGGCCTTCACCGAGTACGTGCAACGGATCATTCTGCTCGCCGGCATCAACGTGATCTTGGCGGTGGGCTTGAATTTGATCAACGGCACGACCGGGCAGTTCTCGATCGGACATGCTGGGTTCATGGCCGTCGGCGCGTACGGTGCGGCCTTCGTGGGCGTGAAGCTCGCGGGGCCCGTGCATGGCGCGCTCGGTACGGGCGGGCTCGCGGACGCCGTCATCTTCAACCTAGCGCTGCTCGCCGGGGCGCTGTTTGCGGGCATTTCTGGGCTGATCGTGGGCATGCCCAGCCTACGCCTGCGCGGCGACTATTTGGCGGTGGTCACGCTCGGCTTCGGCGAGATCATCCGCATTCTATTCAACAACGCGAGCTTCTTGGGCTCGGCCACCGGCTACTTCGGTGATGATCCCTCGGGCCTGCCCGCGTACACGAATTTCTTTTGGGTGTTCGCCTGGGTTAGCGCGATCGTCGTGTTGATCCACAACCTCACGTTTTCACAGACCGGACGTTCCTTGGCTGCGATTCGTGAAGACGAAGTCGCGGCTGAGGCAATGGCCACGCCCACCACCCGGCTGAAGGTGACCGCTTTTGCGATCAGCGCGGCGACGGCGGGCATCGCAGGCGGCCTGTTCGCCCATATGCAAGCCGGCGTGCGCCCGGAGGATTTTCGCTTCGAAAAATCGATCGACATGATCGTGATGATCATCGTCGGCGGCTTAGGCTCCATTTCCGGCGCGATTTTGGGCGGGATCTTCGTGGCAGTCTCACTCGAGCTGATGCGTGATCTGCAACAGTACCGGCTCGTGCTGTACGCGCTGCTGCTAATCGTGATCATGATCGTGCGGCCCCAAGGCTTGCTCGGCACCCGCGAGCTGCATCACCTGCTCCGACGCAAAAAGCCCGCAAGGCCTAGCGCGCCGACGGAGAGCGTATGACTCTACTCGAGCTGCGCGCGGTCGATAAGATCTTCGGTGGCTTGCACGCCGTGCGTGGCGTCTCCTTTCGAGTCGAGAAGGGCAGCATCTTCGGTTTGATCGGGCCGAACGGTGCCGGCAAGACCACGCTCTTCAACGTGATCACCGGTGTGTACACGCCCGAGCACGGCCAGATCTTGTTCGATGGCAAGAACATCGCCGGGCTCAGGCCCGCGCTGATCGCCGAACGCGGCGTGGCCCGCACCTTCCAAAATATCCGTATTTTTCGGGCAATGACCGTGGCCGAGAACGTCATGGTCGCTGGCCACCACTTGCACAAAGCCAGCATTGCGGCGGCCATGCTGCGCACCCGCGGCTACGATCGCGACGAGCACGCCCTGGCCAAGCGCGCCCACGAACTGCTCGAAATCTTGGGCTTGGCGGAGCTCGCCTCCGAGGTCGCGGGCAGCTTGCCGTACGGCTCGCAGCGCCGGCTAGAGATCGCACGCGGCCTGATGCTCTCGCCGCAACTGCTGTTGCTCGATGAGCCAGCTGCGGGCATGAACAGCCAAGAGGCGCGCACCCTGAACGATCAGATCCGCTTCCTGCGCGACCAGCTGGGGCTGACCGTGGTCTTGGTCGAGCACAACATGGCGGTGGTCATGAACGTCTGTGAGTCGATCCACGTGGTGGACCACGGTGAGACGATCGCCGAGGGCACACCCGCCGAGATCAAGGTTCACCCGCGCGTACTGGCGGCCTATTTGGGCGAAGAAGAGCCCGGAAAAGCGGCGTCGACGTGAGCGCGGCGGTCGCGCTCGAGCTCGCTTCGGTGAGCGTGAAATACGGCGGCATCGCTGCCTGCAAGGACGTTTCCTTGACCGTCGAGCGGGGCGAGATCGTGACTTTGATCGGCGCCAACGGAGCCGGCAAGAGCAGCGTGCTGAAGTCGGTCATGCAGCTCGTCCCCCACGCGGGCGGCGCGATCCGCGTGCTCGGTCGCGACGTGAAGGGGCTGGCGACACACCGCGTGGTTGGGCTCGGCGCCGCGCTGGTGCCAGAAGGCCGAGCCATCTTCGGTAATTTGAGCGTACGCGAGAACCTGCTTTTGGGCGCGTTCGTGAATCGCAGCGCGGCAGCGATCGAACGGAACCTCACGCGCTGCGTGCAGCTCTTTCCGCGACTCGGCGAGCGCATCGAGCAGAACGCCGGCACGCTGTCGGGCGGTGAACAACAAATGCTGGCCATCGCTCGAGCACTGATGGCCGACCCGCAATTGATCTTGCTCGACGAACCGAGCCTGGGGTTAGCCCCGAAGCTGGTCACGCAAATCTTCGAATCTATTGTAGAAATTGCTAAGTCTGGGATCACGATTCTGCTCGTCGAGCAGAACACCCGCTTGGCGTTGCAAGTCGCGCAGCGCGCCTACGTGCTCGTCACCGGTGAAGTCGTGCTGTCCGGCGCGTGTGCAGACCTTCGAACGGACCCACGGATACGTGAAGCGTACCTCGGCGAAAATATCAAAGCCTGAGTCGCCGCGCGCGCGCTTCACGTTTCACGGCAACGTGCGCGAAACGCGCTACGGCTGGCTCCGGCTCACGCCTGCCTACTCGGTGCACCTCGTGCGCGAGTTGCTGGCCGCACGCCCCTTACCAACGCTTCCGGTGCTCGATCCGTTTTGCGGGACCGGCACCACGCTGCTCACCTGCGCGGAGCTTTCGATTGCCTGCGCCACGCTCGATGTAAACCCGTTCTTGGTTTGGCTCGCGCGCGCAAAAACGGCTGCATATAGCGCCAAATGCCTGAGTCGCGCGGACGCTTTGATCGACGAGATGAGCACGGCTGCGCTGGCTCGCGGCAAGGCACCGTGGCTGCCAGCGTTGCATCAAATCGAAAAATGGTGGGCCAAACCGGCGTTGCACGCACTCGGTCGCGCGTTCGCCGTACTGCAGAGCTCGGACGCAGATACGAAGGCGCGGGACCTCGCCAAGCTCGCGTTCTGTCGCAGCTTGATCAAGAGCGCGAACGTGAGCTTTGGTCACCAATCGATGTCGTTTGCGGCGAAGGACCACGAGCATGCCAGCGCGCGACAGGTGTCCGTCGCCCTGCGGGAAGCGTTCACGGCGATCGCCAAGGCCGCGTCCGTGGCGCTGCCGAAGAGCCCGAGTCGCGTGCACCAGGGTGACGCGCGCAGTGTGGCCAAACACGTGGGAAGCGCGCCATTTGGGACGGTGATCACCTCTCCTCCCTACGCCAATCGCATGAGCTACGTGCGCGAGCTGCGGCCGTACATGTACTGGCTCGGCTACTTGGAACAGCCGAGCGACGCGGGCGAGCTCGATTGGCAAGCCATCGGCGGCACTTGGGGTTCGGCGACCAGCCGCGTCGCAGCCTGGCAGAGCAAAGGTAAGAGCCCGCTGGGCGAGCTCGACGCGATCACGCTCCGGATCGCCAAGCACAGCGATGTCTTGGCGCGCTATGTCGCCAAATATTTCGTCGACATGCTGCAGCACGTTAGCAGCCTGTCCGGTGTGGTCGCACGCGGCGGCCAGGTTCATTACGTGGTCGGCAACTCGAAGTTCTTCGACGTAGTCTTGCCCGTCGAGCGAATCTTCGCGGAAATCTTCGAGTTGTGCGGCTTTCGCGGAGCGAGCGTGACAACCTTGCGCAAGCGCACCAGCAAGCCCGAGCTGTTCGAATACCTGGTCAGCGCGAGCAAGCCCTGACCTAACGAGCTGCCAGCGCGAGCAAGCCCTGACATCGCGCGGAGGCTCGGAGCGCGCTATCCTCGAGCGGTGAGCCGCAACACCTTCGCGTCCGCGTCGTTGCTGTCCTTGATCCTCGCCGGTTGCGCGCCGAGTGTGCCGCCGCGCTGGGCAGAAGGCGGGGCTCCGATCTCGATTTTACCGGCCCTGTGGCAGCGCGGTGAGGAAGATCCCGTCGAGATCAAGGCCGATGGCCGCGTGTTGGAAGGCGGGCACCTGCGCTTCACGATCGACCGCGTGGGGCGCGTCACCGACGACGACTACGATGCTTTTGCCGTGCTTTTGCCGGACGGACACCTAGTCGGCACGGATGCCCACGCGCTCGGCTACGTCGGCGTGAGCAACGCTACGCCGCCTGTCGCTGCACAAGCCTGGTTGAGCCTGCAACCGGACGGGCGCGTGCTGTTCTACCAGCCAGATGGCGAGCGTTCGCCGCTCGGTCAATGGACGGGCTGCAACGGTCCGAATCGCCGCACCTGCACGCTGGTCACTCAGATCTTCATGGTGCAGAACTTGCGCATGGAACCGATGTACGGTCCGACCTTCGGCGTGGGCGTCGGGGTCGGCGTCGGCTTCTGAGCCAGACGAGGTCCAGGCCAGCTCAGCCGGCGCGCGCTTGTGCGTTCTGCGGCAATTTGGGCTATTAACCAGCCTCGCCCCTTTTTTCGGAGCCCTGAGGACAGTCACATGTTGGATGCACGCTACGTCGCTGATCATTTCGATGAGGTTCGCGCTCAGCTCGCCCGCCGCGGCGCGGAGTTCGCAGAGGCCATCGACGGTGTGGTCAGTCTGGTCACGTCGCGGCGCGAGCTCACACGCAAGACCGAGCTCTTGCAAGCCGAGCGCAACAGCGCGAGCGACGCGATGGCGAAGCTGGCCAAGAGCGGTGACAAGCAAGGCATGGCCGCACGCCGTGACGAGCTGAAGGCGCTGTCGGAAAACGTCAAAGCCCTGGAGCTCGATCTCGCCGCCGCGGAAGCGCAGATCGAAGAGATCCTGCTCGGCATCCCCAACGTCCCGCACGAGTCCGTGCCGGACGGACAAACCGAAGACAAGAACGTCGTCGTGCGCACTTGGGGTGAGAAGCCGAGCTTTGCGTTCGAGCCCAAACCACACTACGAACTGGGCGAAAAGCTCGGCATTTTGGACTTCGAGCGCGCGGCCAAGCTGTCCGGCGCGCGCTTCTCCGTGCTCTGGGGATTGGGCGCTCGCTTGGAACGCGCACTCGCCGCTTTCATGCTCGACCTGCACACGGGTGAGCATGGCTACACCGAGGTGTATCCCCCGTACCTGGTCAAGGCCGAGGCGCTCCGCGGCACCAGCCAACTGCCGAAGTTCGAAGAAGACCTGTTCAAAACCAAGCGCAGCGATCCAAATGATCCGAGCGCGCTCTACTTGATCCCCACGGCGGAGGTGCCCGTCACCAACCTGCACGCAGACGAGATCTTGGAAGCCGCGCAGTTGCCCCTCGGCTACACGGCGTACACACCCTGCTTCCGCAGCGAAGCCGGCTCCTACGGTCGTGACGTGCGCGGCCTGATCCGCCAACACCAATTCGACAAGGTCGAAATCGTCCGCTTCTCGACGCCCGAGCAATCGCTGGCAGAGCTCGAGAAGCTCACGCTCCACGCAGAAGAAGTGCTCAAACGCCTGAATTTGCACTACCGCGTGGTCGAGCATTGCGCGGGCGATCTGGGCTTTGCCGCCACCAAAGGCTACGATCTCGAAGTCTGGCTGCCGTCGCAGAGCACCTACCGCGAGATCTCCAGCTGCTCGGTGTTCGGGGATTTTCAAGCGCGCCGCGCCAAGATCCGCTACCGCCCAGAAGCCAAAGCCAAGCCCCGCCTGCTGCACACCTTGAACGGCTCAGGCTTGGCCATCGGCCGCACCTGGGTCGCCATCGTCGAGCAGTTTCAACAGGCCGACGGCAGCGTGCTCATCCCCGAGGCCTTGCGCGCGTTCATGCGCACCGATCGCCTCAGCCCGCCCAAGACCTGAGTCACGCGCGGCCGAGGGCTGATGGATGGTTGATGGTCACGCAGCGTGGCCCAGAGCACCCAGCCTTCGGCGTCGCGGACGGCCCCCGGGAGAGAAGAGGGATCAACCGGAGGCGCTCAGCGCGCTCTTAGAGGCTGAAACAGCGTCGAACTATGGACGTGGGCGCGGCACGGAGGCTCGCGGAGCGCATGGTCCCCGCGCTACCCGTCGAAACACGGAGCGACATCTCCACGAGTGCCAGCCGCCACCGACGGGAACACGGCACGCTGTGGGGTGCGATGCTGGTTTGCGATCGCCCCCCATGCAGCACCCCGCCGGCTGAAGCTCAGCGGCGCTTTTTCGAGCGACCGCCGCTCTTGCCGCCGCTCGCGCTCTTCGCGCCGCCGCTCGCGCTCTTCGCGCCGCCACTGGTCCGGCCGCCGCTCGCGCTCTTCGCGCCAGTGCTGAGGCCGGTTTTGCCACCGCGGCTCGGCTTGTAGCTCTTGCCGCCGCCGGTGGTGGGCTTGGCCGCGCCTTTGCGCGTGGGCACCGGGTGATGGCCGACTTTGAGCAGCGGCGCGCCGCGGCCTCGGGAAGCCACGCGCGGAGCCGCGCCGCGTTGACCTGGCGCGCGCACCCGCGTCTTTTGAGCTGGTTCGTGCGGATCGAGCGGTTCTCCGGCGGAAAGCGCGGCGAGCACCGCCTCCGGCACCACGCGCCGTGCCAACACTTGGCGGCGCAGGATGGCGACGTCCTCGATCACGACTGCTAGGCGATCGCCGAGTGAGATGGTGTCGCCCGAGCGCGCCCCGACGACGCTGAGCTCGTCTTCCGCCATCTCGTAGTGGTCCGGGCCCATGCTCTCGTGCTTCAGCAACACGTCGACGAAGGGCGTGTCGAGCGTTACATATGCGCCGCTGCCGACCAGCGCGGTGACCACGCCCTCGCACGTTTCACCGATGTGATCGCGCATCAGCAAGCAGCGATACAGGTCGACGACTTCACGCTCTACGTCCATCGCTGCGCGCTCACGCACGCTGGCCGAGGTCGCGCTCTGTGCCAGCGCCTCCAACGCCGGCTCGCCCGTGATCGGCTTGCCACCGCGCAGCAAGTGCTTCACTGCGCGGTGCACCTGCACGTCCGGGTAGCGACGAATCGGCGAGGTAAAATGCAGGTAATTCGTGGACGCGAGCCCGAAGTGACCGACGTTTTTCACGTCGTAGGCCGCTTGCTTCAGCGAGCGGAGCAGGAGCATTTCCAAGACCTGCTTGCGAGCGTGGGTCGAGATCCGCTGCAGGAATTTGGACACGCCGAGTGGCTCGCCCATTTCGTCCGCATCGAACTCGACGCCCAGCTTCTCGGCGACCAGACCGAGCCGCGCGAGCTTCACCGGATCGGGCTTGCCGTGCACGCGATAGATCGCCGGCGACTTCTTGTTCCCGAGCCAAGTCGCGACCAGCTCGTTGGCCAGCAGCATCAGCTCCTCGATCATGTTGTACGCGCGCTTGATGCCCGGATCGGAGGTGCGCCGCGTGACGTCGATCGGCGCCTTGGTGGTCGGGTCGAGCGTGAGCTTCGCCTCCGGCAGATCCAGATCGAGTGAGCCGCGGCTCATGCGCGCTTTGCGGAGCTTTTTGGTCAGCTCCTCCATCACGCGCAGCTCTTTCTTGAATGCCTCGGCGGGCGCGCTTTTCGGCGGAATATCCGTAAACCCGAGGGTACGCGCGACGCCGCCGTAGGTGAGCATGGCGGCCGAACGCATCACGCCCTCCACGATTTCGAAGGTCTTCACTTTCCCGTCGCGGTCGAGATCAGCGATCACGCACAGACACAGCCGCTCTTTCTCGGCCAGCAACGAGCACAGATCCGCGGCCAGCGCCGCCGGCAACATCGGGATCGCGCGATCGGGCAAGTAAATCGTGCAGCCGCGGCGCAGCGCTTCCTTGTCGAGCTCGCTGCCCGGTTGCACGTATTCGCTCACGTCGGCGATGGCGATCCAAGCGCGGAAGCCGTCTCCCTGTTTCTCGACCCACACCGCGTCGTCGTGGTCGCGCGCGTCTTCGGGATCGATGGTCGGCAAGGGGATCGAGCGCAGATCGACGCGGCCCTCCATGTTCAAGGGCAAGAGCCGCACGGCCATCGCTTCGGCTTCGCGGATGGCGCCTTCCGGATGTTGCTCCGTGACTTGCTCGCGGATCAGGATCTTGGCGACCTCTACGTTGGGGTCGCCCGGCGAGCCGAGCACGGTGATCAGCTCGCCTTCCGGGTTTTCGTCTGGAAATTCGGGGAATTTGGTGATCTCGGCCACCGCGGCGTCGCCGTCCTCACCCTGCTTGTTGGCGGTGGAGAGCACGATCGGGCCGCGCAAGCGCGAGTCGTCTGGCTCGAGCCACACGCTCTTGCCGCGACGGCGTAGGACGCCAGCCACACGCGGGTTGCGCCGCGTCACGATGTAGTCGACGCGCCCCTCGGCGCCGCGCGACGAGCGATTGACGACGGTCACCTTCACGCGGTCACCGTGCAGCGCGGGTCCGATCGCTTCGGGCGCGATGTACAGGTCGTCGTGACCGACGGAGTTCACGAAGCCGAAGCCGCGCGGGTTCAGCGACAGCACGCCCTCCCAGCCTTCGCTTTGCGTCACTTCGCGCAGCTCGGCCGTGTAGCGGCCGCCGCTCAAACGCTTGATTCGCTTCTGGTCGGCGAGCCCATCGAGCGCGGCGACCAGCTTCGGTAGATGGGCCGCGCTCACCCCAAGCTGCTCTGCGAGCTCACGGGGGTGGATGGGTTTCTTTGCTTCAACGACCATGCGAATCACTTCGCCCTTCGCTGGGATTCGACTAGCCATGGCGGCCTTCTAGCACCTTCTGGCAAGCAAAAGCTGCTTGGCCCGCGGCCCTGGCGCCCGCCGATCGTTGGGCTTTTCGCATGGTTCGGGCTAAGAATCCCCCGTGCGAAGGGCGCTTAGTCTGTTTGGTGTGCGGCTCGCCGCGGTCTTGGCTTTGGCGGTCTCGGCGGCGCTATTGGTCGACTATGTCAGCCGTACGCCGACTTTCTGCGGTGCGGGCTCCGGTTGTGCCGCGGTGCGGGGCAGTGGCTACGGCTACCTCAGCGCGTTCGGGCTCAATCTGCCCATGCCGGTGTTCGGCCTGCTCGGGTTCGCGCTGCTGCTGGCCAGCGCGTCGACGCGTGGACTCGTGCGCTTCGTGCCTTGGATCTCCGCGCTGGGCGGCCTGCTCGGGCTCGGCCTGTTCGGTCTGCAGTGGCTCGCGATCGGTCATCTGTGTTCGCTGTGTGTGACCGTGGATCTGCTGAGCGTGGTCGCCGCGATCTGCGGCTTCCTTTACTTTCGCGGCCCGAAAGCCGAAAGCGAAGAGTTCGGGCTGCGCTCGGGGGCCTGGCCGCTACTCGCGGCCGTCGCTTTGCTTGCGCCGCTCGGCTGGCCGCGGTTGCGCCCCGCCGCGCCGGTACCCGCGGGCGTCCAAAAGCTGTACCTGCCTGGCAAGATCAACGTCGTCGAGTTCGCCGACTACGAGTGTCCGTTCTGCCGTTTGCTGCATCCAGTGCTAGCGGCGGTGATCGACAGTTACCCACCCGGCAAGGTCAACTTCAATCGCTTGAATCTGCCGCTCAAAAGCCACGAGTTCGCGCGCGGCGCCGCCCAGGCGCAGGTCTGCGCACGCGAGCAGGGCAAGGGCGATGAACTGGCGGATCGGCTGTTCTTGGCCGCTGATTTGCAGCCAGCAAAGAACCGCGAATTAGCGAAGGAGCTAGGCGTGGAGCTCGGCGCGTACGACCGATGCATCAGCTCCGGCGCGGCCGACAAGATCATCGAGAGCGAGTCGAAAATCCTGCTCGATGATGGCTTACAGGGTCTGCCGACTACCTACGTCGGCGCCAAGACCATCCTCGGAGCGCAACCGGAAGAGGTGTTCCGCGATGCCTTCGAACGCGCCGCACGCGCTGAAGGCGAGCGCGGAATTCCTGCGTCGGTTTATTGGCCGTCAGTGCTCGCGTTGGCCGCCGCCATAAGTTGGGTGGGGCGCGTGCGGCGTGCTACCCTCTGACATGGAACACGACAATTCGAACGACAGCGCGACCGCTGTCACGCTTGGCGCTGGCCAAGCACACGTGCCGTTCGAGGTCTTCAAAGCGCTGCCCAAGACGGACTTGCACGTCCATCTCGACGGCTCGCTGCGCCTCGAAACGATCCTCGAGCTGGCCAAGGCCGAAAAGGTCGAGCTCCCGGCCAACGACATCGAAGGGCTACGCGCCGCGATTGGCTGCGGCAACAACTTCGGCTCTTTAGTCGAGTACCTGCGCGGCTTTGGCATCACGCTGCGTGTGATGCAAACCGAGGCCTCGCTCGAGCGCATCGCCTTCGAGCTGGCAGAAGACGCGCACCGTGAAAACGTACGCTACATGGAGGTCCGCTACGCGCCGATGCTGCACACGCAGCGCGGGCTGAAGCTGACCAAGGTGGTCGAAGCCGTGCTCGACGGGCTGCGTCGTGCACGCGAGACGTACGGCATCAAAGCCACCGTGATCATCTGCGGTATTCGCAATATTTCTGCGGAATCCTCGTATCAGATGGCGGAGCTCGCGGTGGCGTACAAGGGCCGCGGCGTGGTGGGCTTCGATCTGGCGGGCGCCGAGGCGGATTTTCCGGCCAAGCATCATCGTGCTGCGTTTCAGCTAGTGCGCGACAACAACATCAATTGCACCATCCACGCGGGCGAAGCTTACGGGCCCGAGTCGATTGCGCAGGCCATTCACGTCTGCGGCGCGCATCGCATCGGCCACGGTTGCCGGCTGCGTGAAGACGGCGATCTGATGCAATATCTCAACGATCACCGCACGCCGCTCGAGTGCTGCCCGTCCAGCAACGTGCAAACCGGCGCCGTGAAGGATCTCGCGTCACACCCGCTCAAGCTGTATTTCGACCTCGGCCTGCGGGTGACGGTGAACACCGACAATCGCCTGATCACGGACACCAGCGTCTCGAAAGAGCTGTACCTCGTGCACACGCACATGGGCGTGCCGTTCGCCGACATCAAGAGCATCATCTTGGCAGGCTTCAAATCGAGCTTTCAACCGTTCCACGAGAAGCAGGCCGCCCTGCGTCGCGTCGGGGTGGAGCTCGATAAATACGACGACCAGGGTGTCTTGCTCGCGTCCCAGAACGGCGTCAGCAGCGAGCGCAGCTCACGGCGGCCGCGGGGCAGCGCAGAAGTCGCCTCCGGCGCGGAGTAACCGCGTCCGGCGCGAAACCCGCGTCCGCCACGCTGTGGACAGGCTGATTTTCTGGAGGCCGCACGCGCCGCCGAAGGCTGGGGCTCGATTGGCGGTGACGCGTGACCATCACAAAAACTCTGGGTAATCATTGTAACGCATGGTGATCACTGATCATTATCGCCGGCTCTGAGCCCTTGCTGGCGCCGCGGGCAGGGCTTTTGTTGCTCTGGCTGGGTGCATTAGCTAGCTTTCACGCCCCCTTTCGAGGAGCCTCCCCCCCCATGGCACGCGTCACCGTCGAAGATTGTTTGGAACAAGAAGAGAACCGTTTTGCACTCGTGGTGCTGGCGGCTCAGCGCACGCGCACGATCATGAAGGGCGGGCCTGCGTTGGTGAATGCCAAGAACAAGCCGCCAGTGATCAGCCTGCGTGAGATTGCGGCCGGCAAGGTGCGCTTTCACCGGCCTTCGGTCGAAGCGGTCGCCGAATACATCAACGAACTCGGCCGCGTAAATCTTTGAGCGGCAAAGCGCGTAACGCCGACGCGGCGCGCACGATCCGTGACTTTGGTGCCGCCGGTGACGACGGCGCCAAAGGCCACTACGAAGACCCGGCGTACTACGCGAAGACGTACAAGGATCGCCGTCACGACATCGACTACTACGTGCGGCTCGCGCGTCAGTCGAAGGGGCCCGTGCTCGAATACGGCGTGGGCAACGGCCGCATCGCCCTGCACGTGGCGCGCGCGGGCATCGAGCTGTACGGCGTGGATTTGTCGAAGCCGATGCTTTCGGACTTCGAGGAACGCCTCAAATTAGAGCCGAAGCAGGTGCGCGGGCGGGTCTCGCTCGCCCAGGGCGACATGCGCACGTACGCGCTCGGAAAGCGCGTGCCGCTGGTCTATGCGCCGTTCAATTGTTTTTTGCATCTGTACACGCGGCCTGACGTCGAAGCGTTCCTGGCACGCGTCAAAGCGCACCTCGCTCCCGGCGGTCGCTTCGTGTTCGATTTTTCGGTGCCACACGGAGAAGACTTGTCGCGCGACCCCGAGCGTAGCTACGGGTCACCCAAGATTCGGCATCCCACGACGGGTGAGCTGGTCAAGTACGCCGAGCGCTTCGAATACGACCGGCTCAGGCAGCTGCTGTTGATCTGGATGGAGTTCGAACCGGAGGAGGGCGGCAAACCCTGGAAGGTGCCACTCACGCATCGTCAGTTCTTCCCGCGTGAAGTCGAGGCGTTGCTCCACTACAACGGCTTCAGTGAGATCTTTTTCACCGCTGACTTCACCGACCAGCCAGCAGATCAATGGGTCGACTCGATGGTCGTCAGTTGCCGGGTGGCGCCCGCAGCTCGGGCCCGGAAACCGTCGCTGGTGAGCCGAACCAAGCTGCTCGCGGCGGGTAAGAAGCGCGTTCGCCGCGCCTGACCTTGCCGGCTCGGCGCCGGACGCTTAGCTTGTTCTAGACCCATGCCCGTCGATTTCTACAAAGAGCTCGGAGTTGCTCGGGGTGCCACCGACGACGAGATCAAGAAGGCCTACCGGAAGCTCGCCCAGCAGCTTCACCCCGACAAGAACCCCGGCGACAAGAAGATCGAGGCCCGCTTCAAGAACGTCAATCGCGCGTACCAGGTCCTGTCCGACCCGGAAAAGCATCGGCTTTACGACGAGTTCGGCGAGGAAGGCCTGCGCGAAGGCTTCAATTCCGCGGCCGCACGCGCCTACCGCGGCGGCTCTCCGGGGGGCTATCGCGGCCGTCGCAGCGGTAGCAGCGGTTCGATGAACGTGGAGGACTTGTTCAGCAGCCCCGGTAGCGAGCCGCCCGGCGGCCCCGGAGGCATTGGTGACCTGTTCGGGGACTTGTTCAGCCGTGCTGGGCGGCGTGGCTCGAACCCAGGCATGAAGGGCTCGGACGTTGCCAGTGAGGTGAGCGTGGATTTCATTTCCGCGCTGCGCGGCGCAGAGCTGAAGCTGCGCCTCCAAGACGGCGGGGACGAGATCACCGTGCGCGTTCCGCCAGGTGCCGGCGACGGAGACAAGGTGCGTATCGCGGGCCACGGCGCACCCGGCGCGTATGGCGGCCCGGCCGGTGATTTGATCCTCAACATTCGGGTCAGTAAGCACCCTCACTTCGAGCGCTCGGGCCTCGACCTGTATCTGGACCTGCCGATCACCGTGGGCGAGGCCTATCGCGGCGCCAAGGTGCGGGTCCCCACGCCCGAGGGCGCGATCACGCTCACCGTGCCCAAGCACGCCCAAAGCGGTCAAATCGCCCGCATCAAGGCGCGCGGCGTGAAGCGTAAAGCCGAGCAAGGGGATCTGTACATTCGCTTCCAGATCAAACTGCCGGTCAGTGAGTCCGAAGAGGTTGAAGCGGCGGTCAACGCGCTCGACGCGGCGATGGTCGGTGACGTGCGCGCGGACGTGCACTTCTGAACGTGCGCGTGGCTAAAGGCGGCGTCGGTCGCGTCTGAGCAAATCGAGCGCCGGTTTTTTGCCCGACTGGGCTTGGTCGAGGGACGATTGCCGCACGTCACTCCTCGGAGGCCAGGCCCAATGGAACTTCAGCAAATCCCCCGCAGCATTTTCAAGCAGACCCCGCCACCGCTCTGGTACGTCACCAACGGCGAGCTGACGGTTGGGCCGGTGGTCACGGGCCTATTGATCCGCGGCGTGGAAGCGGGGCGCGTACCCGAATTCTGTCAGGTCAGCCCGTTTCACGGTGATTGGCGGGCTCTGAAGTCGGTGCGCGAAATCGCCGCGCTGACCAGCAAGACCAACGGCACGGCACCGAGCGCGGAGCAGTTGCTCGAATGGAGCCGGCCCGTCGAGCGGATCAAGGACGAGTGCGAGCTGAGTCACACCGTCACTTGGCTAGCGTTGATGACGACCGGCGCGGAGAGCGCCATGTTTCACTACCGCGGGCGCAATCAACGCTCGCTGATCACACGCTCGGTGATCGGGCCCATCTCGAACGAGCGGCTCGGCTACGCCTTGGATGAACGCGATCTGGTGTTGAAAGCAGCGCGCAAGGGTCGCCCGGTGCTCGGTCCGCCCTATGGACCGACCGAAGACGCCTTGGCGATTCGCTTCGCGAGCAGCCGCGGTGGAGTAGGCGCTGCAGCCATGATTCCGATCTTCATCGGCGAACAGCTGACGGCGATGCTCGAGCTTTCGCGCCCGGGACATGCGTTCCGGCGCAGCGACTTGCAGCGCGCCGAACGGATTGCCCAGCGCGCCGTACGACCGCGCGCGAATTGAGGACCAATCCCGGAGTCAGCGCGCTGACGCTCGGCTGACATTTCGGCGCGCTCGGCCGTGTCAGCTGTTTGACGCGATTACTCGGGCTTTTTGCGTGATTTTTTCGAGATCTGCGCGTCCGGCCGTGGCACTTTTTGTGTGCCGTGAGCGTCACCGGGATCACGAACTACAGCACCGAGCAGATCGCGAGTCTGTCGACGACCGATTTGCAAAGCATTTCGGCGGCTGAATTTTCGGGCTTGGTTTCCTCGCAGCTGGCAGCGCTCAGCACCAAGCAAGTCGGCGCGCTCACCTCGCCACAGGTCTCGGCGCTGACGGTCAGTCAGATTCTGGATTTCACAGCCGCGCAATTTTACGCGCTGGCGACGCAGCAAGTCGCGTCGATCTCCGCTACCGATGTAGCGGCGCTGACCAGCAAGCAACTCGGCCAGATCACCGCTAGCGAAATCGGGCAGCTGACCACGGCTCAACTCGCGGCGCTCAGCAGCACGCAAATCTCCCTGCTCAGCACCACGCAGATCCGCGGCCTAGCAGCAGACCAGATCACCTGGCTTACGACCACGCAAGTGGGCGGGCTCACCCCGGCGCAGCTCGGGGCGCTCGGGCAATCGGTGGAGGCGCTGAGTACGAGCCAGATTTCGGCCCTGCTCACCACGCAGCTCCAGGGCCTGACCCGCACCGAGATCAGCGCGCTGAACACGACGCAGTTTTCTGCGTTTTCCGAAACGCAATTGGTGGCCCTGAGCGCGACGCAATTGCGCGGGCTGTCCAGCGCCGATGTCGGCTTGCTCAGCACCAGTCTGCTGCTGGCACTGTCTTCCAGTCAGCTCGGCGCGCTCGCGGCGACCGCGGTGGCCGGCTTCAGCAGTGACCAGCTGGCCGTCCTCAGCTCGGTGCAGCTGGCCGGTTTTGGCGCGACTCAAATCGCTACCCTCACGAACAGCGCGATCGACGGCTTGAACGCAGGCCAGCTCACCACGCTGACTACGACGCAATTGGTCGGGCTGAGCAGCGGCCAACTGAGCGAGCTCGACTCGCTGCAGCTGGGCGCGCTGTCTGCGACTCAAATTTCGGGCTTGGCCACGGCCGCGGTGGCTGGGCTCAGCGAAGGTCAAGTCGCGACGCTCACCACGAATCAAATCGTGGGCTTCAGTCCGGCGCAGCTCGGCTTGCTGACTTCGGCCAGCTTTGGCGCGCTCACGACCAGCCAGCTGAGCGCCTTCTCTGCGACGCAGATCAAGGGTTTGAGCAGCAGCAGCGTGGCTCGCTTGAGTCTGGAACAGCTCGGCGCGCTCAGCGGCACGCAGCTGTCGGCGCTGAGCGCGACGGCACTCAAGGGTCTGGCCGAAAATCAGGTTTCGGCGCTGACCTTGACGCAGCTCGGCGGGATCGCGAGCACGCAACTCGGGGCACTCGGTACCGTCGCGTTCAACGCGCTCAGCGCGACTCAGCTCGACGCTCTCAGCACGACCCAGATTTCAGGGCTGAGTGCGGCAGAGGTGACGACCCTGGACGCCGAGCAACTGGCGGTGTTCAACGCCACGAAGCTCGCCGCATTGAGCAGCAGTGCGGTACGCGGGCTCAGCGCCGATCAAATCTCTCAGCTCACTATCGCGCAAATCGCCGGCTTTTCCGCGACCCAAGTGGCGGTCCTGGGCACGACCGCCGTTTCGGCGCTGGACGCGGCGCAGCTGGGCGCGCTCAGCACCACGCAAGTCGCAAGCCTGGGCGCAACGCAGCTCGGCGCGTTGGATCACGACGCTTTGACGGCGCTGAACAGCACGCAACTCGCTGCTCTGACGACGACTGCACTCCGCGGCCTGAGCTCCAGCTTGCTCGCCGCGCTGACGGTCGATCAGCTGGGCGCGCTGAGTGCCAAGCAGCTCGGCGCCTTGTCGGCCGCCGCTCTCACCGGGCTCAGCGCAGAGCAGCTCGCGCGGCTCTCAACCGCCCAGCTCAACGGCCTTTCCGCGGCCCAACTGGGCGCGCTGACCACGACCGTGATCGGCACGCTGGCGACCACACAAATTGCCGCAATTTCCGCCAATACCATCGTGGGTCTGACCGGTTCGCAGCTTGCCGGCTTGAGCTCGGCACAAGTTGCCCAGCTGACTACGAATCAGCTGCTCGCGCTGAGCGCGGTGCAATTTCGCGGGCTGACCAGTGTGCAACTTGCGGCCCTCAGCGGGGCCCAAGTGAGCGTGCTGTCGGCCACGCAATTGGGCGCGCTGACCACGAGCTCGGTTTCCGGCTTGAATACGACTCAGCTATCACAGCTGAGCACGGTGCAACTGCGCGGTCTGACCGGCAACGCGGTCGCGGCCTTGGACGCAACGCAGGTGGGCGCGCTGTCCGACGCGCAGGTTGCCGCGTTGACGACCACGCAACTCGCCGCACTGAGCAGCACCGACATCAGCGAATTGAGCCCCGCGGAGCTGTCCGTGCTGAGCTCGACGCAGCTCGGCGCGATCACGCCGCGAGCCTTGAACGGCCTGTCCGAAACGCAGCTCGCCGGCCTCACGGCCCTGCAAATCGCGGGCTTTCGTGCCACTCAACTGAGCGCACTGAAGGACACGCAACTGAACGCGCTGGCCGCCACGCAGTTGAACGCCTTGGCGAGTAGCGCTGTCCCAGGGCTGAGCGCCGTCGAGATCTCGCAGCTGACGACCACCCAAGTCGCAGCGTTGTCCGACACGCTGCTGCGTGCGCTGAACAGCGCGCAGCTCGCCGGCTTGAAATCCGAGCAGGTCGCAGCGCTCAGCTCCACTCAGCTCGCTGGCTTGAAGCCAACCCAGCTGGTGGGATTGTCCGCGACGGGTGTCGCCGGGTTGAGCACGACGCAAATCAGTGCACTCAGCTCGACGCAAACCGCCGGCCTGTCCGGCGTAGCCCTGACCGCACTCAATCAGACCGACCTCAATGCGCTGAGCCTCGTGCAACTCGGCGCGCTCACTACGACGCAAATTCGTGTGCTGAATAGCACCGCGCTCAGCCAGCTCACGACCGGCCAGCTCGCGGCGCTGAGCAGCACGCAGCTGGGCGCCCTCAGCGCAGCCGCCCTGCCTGGCCTGAGTGAAGAGCAAATTACCGCCTTCTCCGGCCAGCAAATCAAGGGTCTCAGCGGCGGCCAACTGAGCGGCCTCGCTGCCACGCAGTTTGCGGCGCTCGCCCCCGGCCAGCTCGCAGCGCTGTCGACGAGCGCGATCGCGGGGCTGACGCCGGCCAAGGCCGCCGCATTCAGCAGCGCGCAGTTAGCCGCGCTCAGTGCCACGCAATTGGCCTCGCTGTCTGCTGCCGCGGTGCGCAGCTTTTCGGCGAGTGAGCTCGCGGCGCTGTCGACCAACCAGCTTGCAGGGCTGAGTACGACTCAATTGGCTGCGCTGACCACGAGCGCGATCGACGGCCTCGGCACCGATCAGATCGCGGCGCTCAGCACCGGGCAAGTTCGAGGGCTGAGCGCGGCCGCCGTGAGTGAGCTGTCCCAAACGCAGATCGCGGCGCTCTCCAGCAGTCAACTCGGGGCGCTCACCCTGACCCAGCTGCGCGGGTTGGGCAGCGCCGATCTGGGCGAGCTGAGCGCGACACAGCTCGGCCAGCTGAGCACGACGCAGCAAGCCGGGCTCACTGGCAGCGCCTTTTCGGGTCTGACGCCCGAGCAGCTCGCGTCGCTAAATACCACGCAGATACAGGCACTTACCCCCAACCAGCTGGGCGGGTTGAGCAGCACCAGCGTGGCCGCGCTGAGCGCGACACAACTCAGCGCGCTTTCGACGCTGAACCTAGTTGGGCTGAACGCGACAGGACTCGGCGCGCTTTCGACCACGCAGTTGAGCAGTCTCAGCCCGAGGCAAGTCGGCGCGCTCTCGCCAGCCGCCCTGGCCGGCCTGAGCGAAACGCAGTTGGCGGGCCTTTCGACGGCGCAGCTTGCTTTCGTCACTAGCGCACAGATCCG
>Ga0247783_1000138_pt1 | contig 21004 bp, 18 predicted proteins | sample UWRJL064202C5_FD_179911 | JGI IMG/M metagenome (GOLD analysis project Ga0247783, IMG submission 179911) | Plant litter microbial communities from Arlington Agricultural Research Station in Wisconsin, United States - UWRJ-L064-202C-5 | ecosystem: Environmental > Terrestrial > Plant litter >...
TCGTGATCCATGTCGCGAGGAAGACGACCGTCGGCAACGCGAGGTACGCGAGTGCCAGCGCCTCACCGCGCGTGACGCCCAGCCGACCTGCCGCCGCGTCCGGCGCGTGCTTCAGAAGTTGATCCTTTCCTTTTCCACGACGAGCGGCCGATGAAGCACCTGCCGATGGATCGCGAGCACGTATTCGCCGAGCAGGCCGATAAAGAAGAGCTGGACGGAGAACAGGAAGAACAGACCGATCACGAGCGGCGCCTGACCGACGTCGAAGGCGTACCAGTTGAAGAGCTTGTAGACGAGGTACACGAGCGCGACGAGGAAACTCAGCGCCGACATCGCGAAGCCACCGATCGTCGCCACGCGCAGCGGCAGCTTCGAATGGTTCGTAATGCCCAGCATCGCGATGTCGTACAGCGTGTAGAAGTTGTTCTTCGTGATGCCGCGCAGGCGGCGAGGCTGCTCGAACTCGACGACCATCGTGTCGTAGCCGACCTCGCTGACGAGCCCGCGAAAGTAGGGATAGGGATCGTCGAGCCGCCGGATGTATTCGATGATGCTGCGGTCGTAGAGACCGAAGCCCGTGAAGTTCTGCAGCAGCGGGACTTCGGAGATGCGGTTCAGAGTCGTATAGAAGAGCTGCCGGATGGCAAACATCGCGCGGCTCTCCCGGGACACGGGTTTGACCGCGACAACCTTCTTGTAACCCTGCTCCCAACCTGCGATGAAGCGACCCAGCATCTCGGGTGGATCCTGCAGGTCGCACGCCATCACGATCACTGCTTCGCCGGTGGCTTGGAGTACGCCGTGCATCGGCGACCGGATGTGGCCGAAATTGCGCGCGTTCAGGATCACCTTCACGCGTACATCCGCTGCGGCCAGCGCACGCAGACGCGACGCCGTGTCGTCCGTCGACGCGTTGTCGATGAGGACCAGTTCGAGACGATGCCGCGGCATTCCATCGAACACCACTGCGACGCGCCGGTACAGTTCGTCGACGTTGTCCACCTCGTTGAAGCAGGGGGTGACGACGCTGATCAGCGCCACGTCCGGCTCCCGAACACGAAGGTCCGCATCATCAGGAACGACAGAAAGGCCATCGGCACGACGAGGACCAGTGCCGCGGCGTAGGGCCCGAGGCCGGTGCCGATCAACAGGTGCAGTCCGGCGACGTTGAGTAAGTAGAGCGCGCCATAGACCATCACGAAGCGAACCAGGCGACCCGCGGACGGTCGCGCGTCGAACACCAGTCCACCCGTCGTGACGAAGTTGAACAGCACGCCGGCGATCGTGGCGAGCAATGCGGCAAGTGCGTAGTGCAGACCGGTCCACACGAGGAATGCATAGGCGGTGAAGCCGAAGAGCGTGTTGACGATGCCGATCGCGCCGAATCGGACGAGCGACGGCGTTCGGCGCCAGACGTTCTGACGATCAGAGACCACGGTCGTAGATCACCTGCTTCAACTCGTCGTGGCCCGCGTACGGCGTGTCGATCATGTCGATCGTCACCGGTCGATCGGGTTCGCAGTCCGCCAGCATGCGGTGCCCGTAGGTCCCGAGCATCAGCTCGCGCACCGACACCTGCCCCTTCTGCAACGGGATCGCGAGATAGATGTCATCTTCGGTAAGCAACTGGCCGGCCTTCAGCGGACGCCGGGCATAGACTCCGCGCATGTAGGAATCGAGATAGGCCGTCTCGCGATCGAGAGGCGTCTTGCGATGATCGCTCGACGCGCCGCACATCTCGCGCGCCTTTGCCCAGGCCTTGAACCATTCGTCGACCTGATGCGGAAGCGATGAGTACGACGACACCTCGAACCCGTCGTCGTTGATGTCCACGTGTCGCTCGAACGTCCGTGCGCCCTTCGCGTAGGCGATCTGCACCGACGCACGCCAGTCACGATGTTCGTGACACGAGTAACCGATGACGTGCCCGTCGTAGCGATTGCGCAGGAAGTCGATCTGGTTCAGTTCGCACTCCGCGTCTTCGTGCGGATAGGCCGCGACGCAGTGGTTGAGCGCGAGTTCGATATTGCGACGCTCGAAGAACGTCACGAGATCGTCGATGTCCTTCTGCGAGAGTCCGCCGAGCGAGGCGATCACCGGCCTGCGCGTTGCGGCGATGCGCTCGAGCAGCAACCAGTCGTTGTTGTCGGCACTCGCGACCTTGATGATCGGCAGGTCGAATTCGACGCACCAGTCGACGGAGCGCTCGTCGAACGGCGTCGCCATCGGAATGCATCCGCTGCGTCGGATGATCGCGATCAGGTGCGCGAAGTCTTCCTTCGGCATGCGCGTGCTGTTGAGACGCTTGACATAGCGAATGTCCTCGCGCTCGACGAAATCGCGATGGATGAACGTGTCGAGATCGCGGAACTGCAGCTTGATGGCGGCGCGAACCTTGTTGAAGCGGACAATCTTCGCGAACTGCTCGACGATACGACGTCCTCGTTCCAGGCTGCCCTGGTGATTGCTCGCCATCTCGAGCACGAACAGGTCTTCGAAAATGCTTCGTTTCATGATGAGGCCGCGGCGGTCTCGCCCGCTCCGCTAAGTCGATGGGCCGCGAGTTCTTCGCGCGGCAGGAAGGGAAACATGTCGTCGAGCGCCGGCGACTCCATCGTACCGTCGTCTAGCCTGCGGGATGCGAGTTTCGGCGCGAACCCCTGCCGCACGTCGACGACGACCTCGCAGAGGCATGGGCCCGGTTCATCGAGCGTCGCGACGAGTGACGCGTCGAGAAGAGCCGCGTCCGCGACACGACGCGCGCCGATGCCGAATGCCTGTGCCAACACGACGAAGTCGGGAAAGCTCAGGCCGGACTGCGGCCCGACACCGATTTCGTTGCCGGGAAAGTAGGCGTTCTGTGTCTGACGGATCGAGTGATAGCCGTCGTTGTTGATGATGAAGATCTTCACCGGCAGACCCATTCCCGCGATGCTCTGCAACTCCTGCAGGTTCATCATCACGCTGCCGTCGCCCGCAATGCACACGACCCTGCGCCCGCCGGCAGCGACGCAGGCGCCGATCGCGGCGGGGAGGTCGTAGCCCATCGATGCGGACCCCGAGTTGGTGTAGAGGCGCTGGCCCTGTTTGAGCGTTGCCGCCTGGAACGTCACGACGCACGCGGTACCGTCGCCCGTGACGATGATGTCGTCGGAAGTCAGGTTCGCGAACAGTCTTTCGACGAACCAGTAGGGATTGATCGATCCGCCGCCGTCCTTGCCCTGCGGTCGATAGGACGGCAGCACGACGGGGTAGCGTGCGCGGCAGTCGCGGCACCACGCGAGGTAGTCGCGATGTGCGGCCGGGACCACGTGATGCACGAGCTCGTGCAGGAGCAGTTCGATCGTTGTCCCAAGATCGGCGTGGATCGGCGCGTCGATCGACAACGTCGGCTTGGCCAGTTCGGCCGCGTCGATGTCGACCATCGCCTTCCACGCATCCGGCGCGAGGCTTTTCCAGTTGTAGCTGATCTGGCGGATGTTCATGCGGCATCCGAGGACGAGGAGGAAGTCCGCGTTCTGTACGGCGAAGTTTCCGGCGCGATCGCCCACCGTGCCGGGGCGACCGACGAAGCGGGCGTCCTCGTCGCCGAGCACGTCGTGTGCATTCCACCCGGTGACGACGGGGATACCAAGTCGACGGATCAGCGCGAGAAAGAGCGCGTGCGCTCCTGAGATACGGACGCCTCCTCCCGCGAGGATCACCGGACGCGCCGCCGCGCGCAGGCGCTGCAGGACGAGTTCGAGCGCCACGGTGAGGGTCCGGCCGGTCAGCGGCGCGACTTCGTTGCGCACTGTCGGTGACACGCCACGGAGATCGGATGCAGTCGCGAGCGACTCGCCGATGGCGCTCTCGTCGAACGGGGCGTCCACATCGGCCTCGATCGGCGCGCCCTGGACGTCGCTGGGCACGTCGATCCACACGGGGCCGGGACGTCCGCGCGTCGCGAGGTAGAACGCGCGGTCAACGACCGTCATCGCATCGGCCGGGTCGTCGAGCACGACCGCGTACTTGGTCACTGGCGCCGCCATCGCGACGATGTTGACCTCCTGGTCGCCGAGCTGTCGCAAGCCGAGCTGCGCGTGCCTGGCGGCCATCGTCTCGCGCTTTACCTGACCCGAGACCACGACCATCGCGATCGAATCCGTGTAAGCACCGAACACGCCGTTGAGCGCGTTGATCCCGCCCGGGCCGGTCGTGACGTTGACGACCGCAGGCACGCCGGACAGTCGGCAGTAACTCTCGGCGGCCATCGCGCAGGCCTGTTCGTGATGCAGGCACACCGGCGTCATCCCGCGCACGCGTCCGAACGCGTCGTTCAAGTGCATGGCCCCGCCGCCGGTGACGAGAAAGACGTGACGGATGCCCAGACGCGCGAGGCGTCCGGCGATGAAGTCGGCGGTGCGTTGTCGTGTGGTCGTCATCTCAGGCGCTCTGTGCGTAGAGCACGGTTTCGAATCCGCAGTACGCATGGCTGCGGAGGTACAGCCGATAGTCGAGCCCGAGGTCTGCGATCCAGAGCGGGAGCTCCCAGAGGTCCGCCGGTTTGTGGTAGACACTGATCGCGAGCCCCGGACGATCGCGTCGAAGCACTTGGATCGCGCCCTCGAGCGCAGCCAGCTCCGCGCCCTCGATATCCATCTTGATCAGCGTCGGATGGAAGTCCGCGCACAAGGCGTCGAGAGCGACGACCCGAAGTGCGACGGATCCGGCCTCGTCGAAGTGCGCGGCCGTGCCGTTGGAAGGATCGAAGGACAACATGCAGCTCGTCGAGTGGACGCCGACCTCGATCGGATCGATCGAAGGGTCGTCGGCGACCGCGGCCGCGAGGCGCCTGAAGTTGGCCGGATCCGGCTCGAGCGCCAGCGCGCGTTCGATGCGATAGCCTGCCGCGCGCAATGCACGCAGGCTGTCCCCATCGAAAGCTCCGCAGTCGACGAGGCGCAGCGGCTCGGGCCAGCGCGGCAGGTCGACCGGATGGTATTGATCTCGCGGCGACGGCGCATCGAGACCCGCATAGCGACCCTCCGATCGCAGGGTGCACTGCTGGTCAAACACCCGCAGGCTCGTCGCGTCCGTGAACAGCCCGCGTGCACGTGTGATCGCCACGCGATCGGCCGCGAGGTCGGCCATCGGATCGAGCCAGTAGGAAAGCCGCGGCAGCCATTGCTCGCGCGCGCATGCGGACCACAGCGTCTCGACCGATCCGAACCCGCGTCGCGTCAGGTCCGTCACGACCCTGTCGACGTCCGCACCCGCGCTGTGCAAGGCGATCAGCACGTCGGACGACGCCGGATCGGCGACGGCATCCAGCGCGATCACAGGAACGCCATCGACGTCGGGCAACTGCCCGGCGGAGCGATCGATGAACGCGGAGGGCTCGCGTCCGATGCTGCGCCAGTGCGCGAGGACCTCGCGACCCATGCCGCCAGCGCCGTAGATGTAGGACCGCTTACCCATGGCCGAGCAACGCCCCCGGAGCCAGCGCGGGCGGCGCGACTTGCCGCGCGTGCTTCCACGCCATCGTCCGAGCGATCGCGTCGTCAAGGCGGACGCCGACGCGGAGTCCGAGTTCGGCCTGCGCGCGTCGTGTCGACGGTACATACGAGCGCCCTCCCGACGAAAGGGCCTCGATGCGGACATCGACGGAGCGCCCGTGAAGTCGCCGTGCGAGCGTGGCGCAAAGATGTGCGAGCTGCGCGATCGAGACCGGGTCCGGCGATCCGACGTTGAACGCCCGTCGCGGCGGCGCCTCCACGAGGAGGGTCAGCAGCCACGCGACGAGGTCGGTCGTGTACAGGTAGGAACGCATCGGCAGTCCATCGCCACGGATGACGATCGCATCGCGCTCCAGCGCGTCGCGTATGAAGTTGCCGACCGCGAAGTGCGTGTCGAACGGCATGTGCGGACCGACGAAGGCGAAACACCGTGCGATGACGGCATCGACGCCGGACCCGGTCCGGACAGCTGCGATGAGCTGTTCCGCGGCCCGCTTGCCCTCCGCGTACGCGTTCGGCGCGACCGGCACGGCGGGCGCACCGACAAAGGCTTCGTCGAGGCGATCGATGCCCGTCGGCTGCGGCCCGTAGACCGCGCCGGACGACACCAGCAGTACGCGGCGCGCGCGCGCGTCCTTCGCGATCCGCAGCGCGTGGCGCGTTCCGTCGACGATGGTGTCGAACATCATTGCCGGACTCGCCGCATTGAGCGCGGCGCTCGCGTCGGTGGCCGCGTGGATCACGTGCGTCAGCGGGCCGGGGACCGACCATCCGGCGTCGCGGACGTCGGCCGCGATCCATTCGATGATGGGCGCACTCGCGAGCCGCGGATGGCGATAAGCGAAGCGCTGCGGATCGCGACTGACAGCGACGATGCGCAGTCCCAGCGCATGCGTGCGATCGAGCGCGACCAGCGCGTCAAGCAGCCACGTTCCGAACCAGCCGGTCGCGCCGGTCAGGAGGATGCGCGCATCGCGCAGGCGCTTGGCGACGGTACCGAGCGCGGCGAGCATCTCGTCGATGTCCCGATCGGCGAGGCCGGATAGCGAACGCGGCGACGTCGTCATGGGGCGGGAACACGCTTGGCGGCCGGGTCGGAAGGCGCGGTGGCGCCATCCGGCGTGACCATCATGAAGCGATGCATCCACGGCTGATCGATCAACGTGAAGTAATGCGTGCCTTGCGTCACCTCGATGAGCGAAGCGCGCTCGTTGAGCGGCCATGGCTTCGCCTGGACCGCGCGCGCGATCTCGAAGATCGGCGTGACCGCACCGATCGCGAGCAAGACGACGAGAAGGGCGCGCAAACCCGCATCGCGCATCGACCACGGCGACGATAACCAGCGTCCCGCATAAATCGCGAGGAGCGCAAGCGCCGCGACCGAGCCGCGCATCGCGAGGTCGTTGTACGGGCCGAAGTAGACGACGGGCAACAAGGCCAACAGCGCGACGGCAGCCCATAGCAAGGGGTCCCTCCCATGCCGCAACAAGAGCAGCGTGGCGATGCCGGCGAATTCGACGAGCACGAACTCCAAATGACGCCACCCATAGTCCTCGCCGACCCAGGGGATATCCGCCATCAATCCCGATTGGATGGTGTCGCTGCCCGCGACGAGATAAGGAAACACCAGTCCGAGACAGATCACGACAGGGATCAGCAACCGCCAGTCGAGCGTCTCGCGCACGACGCGCACGATGCCGTCGCGCTTTGCACGGGATGCGATCGCAGCGACCGCGAGCGGCACGATCCCGATCGCCGTCAGCGGAGCCCAGAACGCGCTCGTCGTCACGCAGAGCACGACGGCGGAGGCCGGGATCGCGCGCGGATCGCGGCTGACGAACCACGCGGCGGCGATCCATCCCGGCAACGTGTGGTTCGGCGCCCAGAACAATTGCGTGGTCAACGAGCCGTACATGATGAAGCTTTGCCACCACTCGATCATCTCCCCCATCGCGTGAGGGTATCCGCGCGCGAGCGTGGGAAGGATGTCCATGCCGCTGAACAGGACGAAGACGACGAAGCGGATCAGTGCCGCGTGGATCGTCGGCCGGTCCCTCAACATGAATGCGAATGTGAGCGCGACACCGATCGTCGTGGACAGCATCAGGAACAACTCGGCACCCCGGAGTCCCACGATCTTGCCGAGCGCGGCCGCCGGAAGGTAGTAGCCGAGCGGCGTCCGGAGGATCAGGTCCGAGTCGCCGTACCGGTAGAGTACGGGCCACGGATCGAGGACGAGGTCGCGCAACACGGCGTCCCGGACCCACCAGTCGGAGTTCGCATACAGGAAGTGCCCCTGGCCGCCGAGAATGCACCATCCTGCCGCGACCACCGCGATCATCATCCAGGCCGCCGGTGTGATCGTCGCGATGGCCTGACGCGTGATCCGTTTCAGGAGTAGCGAGACCGTCACGACGAACGCCATCGCAGCGATGATGCCCAACGGGGCGGCGATCCACGCGGCGAGAAAGATGGCGGTCGGCAGCGCGAGATAGGCGAGGCTGAGCGCCTCGAGGTTGTCGAGCGAACCCACACGCGCCATCGCATGCTCCCGCGTCGCGGTCGCATTCATCGGTGCGATCGATCCGACGCCCTGCATCAGAACCCCACGCCGAAGAACTGCTCGATCTGCGTGGCGACGTAGTCGAGCATCGTCTCGTCGAGTCCCGGGTAGACGCCGACCCAGAACGTGTCGGCGAGGATGCGATCCGAGTTCGCGAGCGACCCCGCCACGCGATAGCGGCGCTCCTTCATGTACGGCTGGCGGGTCAGGTTTCCCGAGAACAGCAGACGCGTGCCGATCTTCCGGTCGTCGAGGTAGGTCAACAGGTCCACACGTCGTGTCGCCGCGGCCTCGCGCAACGTGATGGGGAAACCGAACCACGACGGGTCGGCATGCGGTGTCGGTTCCGGCAGTTCGAGGAAGGCTTCGCACGACGCGAGTCGCTCGCGAAGAAACGCGAAGTTCGCGCGACGCGCGGCGACGAAGCCGTCGAGCCGGTCCATCTGCGCGAGCGCGCACGCGGCCTGCATGTCGCTGATCTTCAGGTTGTACCCGAGATGGCTGTAGGTGTACTTGTGGTCGTAGCCGTACGGAAGGTCGCCGAATTGCCACTCGAAGCGCTTGCCGCACGTGTTGTCGGCACCGGGAGCGCAATAACAGTCGCGGCCCCAGTCGCGGATCGACTCGGCAGCGCGCTTGATCGTCGGATCGTTGACGAGCACCGCACCGCCCTCCCCCATCGTGATGTGATGCGCCGGATAGAAGGACAGCGTCGCGAGGTCACCGAACGTTCCGACCTTTCGTCCGCGATACGTCGCGCCGAGCGCGTCGCAGCAGTCCTCGACGAGCCACAGGCCGTGACGCTTGCAGAAGGCGGTGACCGCGTCGACGTCGAAGGGATTGCCGAGCGTGTGTGCGAGCATCACGGCGCGCGTGCGATCGCTGCGCGCGGCCTCGAGACGCGTCACGTCGATGTTGTAGGTCGGGATGTGCGCGTCGACGAACACCGGCACCGCGTTGTTCTGCAGGATCGGATTGACGGTGGTCGGGAAGCCCGCGGCGACGGTGATCACCTCGTCGCCCGGTCGGATCGCGCGATCGCCGAGCAACGGCGACGTCAGCGCGCTGAACGCGACGAGGTTCGCCGACGAGCCGGAGTTCACCGTCAACGCGTGGGCCACGCCGACATAGGCGGCGAGCCGACGTTCGAATTCGGCGTTGAAGCGACCGGTCGTGAGCCAGCCGTCGAGCGCCGCGTCGACCATGTGCATCAGCTCGGGCGCGCCGATGACCTTGCCCGACGACGGGATCGGCGTCGTCCCCGGCACGAAGTCCCGCCGCGGCTTCGCGTCGGCGAAGCGCGCGACGAGTGCGAGGATCTCCGCGCGCAACGCGGCGTCGCCATCGCCGGGCGCGAGCGACGCCGTCGACGACGGCACGCGGATCGGAATGATCGAGCTCATGCGGTGGCGAACGCGAGGTCCGCTCGCGTCACGTAGGCGTCGATCTGTCGCTCGATCACGGCACGCAGCGACTGGCCGTCGAGCACGCTGCGATAGGCCTCGGCCGTTGCGACGATCGCTTCGCCGGTCGAGAAACACGGCGCCCAGCCGAGGCGCTCGCGCGCCTTCCGGCTGTCGAGCGCGAGTGCTCCGGCCTCGTGCAGCGAGGCGTCCTCCGCGACGTGCCAGCGCGCGCCGCGATCGAGCGCGGCGACGAAGGCTTCGGCGACGCGCCCGACGGGCCACGAAGCGGCCTCGTCGGGTCCGAAATTCCACGGCTCGTCGAAGTCGCTCGGCGCGCGATGCAGCGCGCGCGCGAGCGCGAGATAGCCGGCGAGGGGATCGAGCACGTGCTGCCACGGTCGAGTCGATCGCGGCGAGCGGATCGCCACCGACGCCTGCTCGACGACCGAGCGCACGAGATCGGGCACGAGACGGTCGGCCGACCAGTCGCCGCCACCGATCACGTTGCCCGCGCGCGCCGTGGCGACGCCGACGTCGCCGTTCGCAAAGAAGGACCGGCGCCACGACGCCGCCGCGGTCTCGGCCGCGGCCTTGCTGCCGCTGTACGGGTCGTGACCGCCGAGCGCGTCGCCCTCGACGAACGACCGCGTGGGCGCACCCTCGTGTTCGTAGCACTTGTCGGACGTGACGACGACGATCGCGCGCACCTCGTCGCTGAAGCGGCACGCGTCGAGCACGTGCGCCGTTCCCATCACGTTCGTCGACCACGTCGCGACCGGATCGCCGTAGGACGCGCGCACGAGCGGCTGGGCCGCGAGATGGAAGACGACTTCGGGCCGCGCGGCCCGCACGGTCTCGCGGACCGCGTCCACGTCGCGGATGTCGTGAAGCTTCGACGTGCAGGAGTTTTCGACGTCCGCGTCGACGAAGACGTTGCGCATCGGCTCTGCTGCGAGAGCAAGCCCCGTGACCTGCGCGCCGAGGCGCGCGAGCCACAACGTCAGCCAGCCGCCCTTGAAACCCGTGTGACCGGTGACGAGCACGCGACGATCGCGCCAGAAATCCGCATGCATCACCACACCTCCCACGGCGCGTGGCCGGTCGCCCACAGGTTCTGCAACGGATGTTTCTCGCGTCGCGTGTCCATCGGTTGCCAGCCGTGCTGCTTCCCGACCATCGGTTTCGGCATCGCCTCTTCCGGAAGCCACGTTCCGGTCGCGCCCGCGAGAATGACGACCATCACGACGACCCCTGCGCGGCCGCGGGCGATCCCGAAACGATGCGCGGGCCGCTTTCCGACTTGCCTTCGTGAGCGACCGGTTCGTCGTCGTCGATCACGCGCGTGCCTTGTGCATCGGCGGGACGGTCGTCGCCCTCCTCGTGATACGCATCGTCGATGTTGACCGCCCAGATCGCCGACTTGTCGATCGAGCCCGCGAGGATGGCCTCGACCGCGCGCTTGGCGGACAGCATCGAGTGGTCCTGGTTGTTGTAGCGGTGCATGCCGTTGCGGCCGACACAGAACAGGTTCTCGATGCCGTCGAGGAAATGCCGCACCTCGTCGAAGTGTTCGTAGGCGCCGTAATAGCCCGGATAGGCCTTCGGCATCCGCAGCACCACCGCGTCGACGCAATGCTCGGGCGAACCCATCCCGATCTGCTTCATCTCGCGCTTCGCGAGCGCGATCATCGCCGCGTCGTCCATCGACCAGAGCTCGTCGCCCTCGTTGCAGAAGAACTCGAGGCCGACCCACACCTGACCGGGATCGGCGACGAGATACGGACTCCAGTTGTTGAAGATCTGCAGGCGGCCGACCTTGACGTCGGGCTCCTGGATGTAGATCCAGTTGTCGGGGATCGACGCGCGTCCGGGCATCGCGGTGTCGCTGCGGTCGAGCTCGCGATACAGGAGGCCGACCGTCATGAAGTCGCGATACTCGAGCGCGTTCGCGATCTCCTTCACGCGTGGCGGTACCGTATCGCCCGAACCCGCGTCGATCGCGGCGACGAGCTCGCGGATCGGCATCGTCGAGATCACCTGGTCCGCCGCCTGCCAGCATCGCTCGCCGCTCGCGACGGCCTCGGTCTCGACGGCGACGACCCGCTTGCCCTCGAGCCTGAGCCCGACCGCGCGGGTGGCCATGTGCAGCGAGGCGCCCGCGTCGGTCACGCGCTTGGCGACGACCTCCCACATCTGGCCGGGTCCGAGGCGCGGATACAGGAAGTGCTCGATCAGCGACGTCTCCTTCGCGGCGCTCTTGGATGTGACGAGACGCCGCAACGCGTGCGCGATCGCGCGCGAGATCGACAAGCCTTTGACGCGCTGCGCCCCCCAGGACGCACTGATGTCGTCGCACCGACGACCCCAGACCTTCTCGGTATAGGTCTTGAAGAAGCGCAGGTACAGGAGACGGCCGAAGCGGTTGATGAAGAAATCCTCGAGCGTCGCCTCGGGCCTCACCGGCAGGAGCCGCGCCTTGATGTAACTGAGTGCGTAACGCACGCAGGTGACGGGACCGAGCTTCCACGCCGTCTCGACGTCGATCTTCAGCGGATACGCGAAGAGCTTGCCGCCGAACAGGATCCGCGACAGCCGGTCGCGGATCAGCATCGTGGCCTCGCCGTCGCCGTGGGCGAGCGCGTCGAGTCGCAGGTCGCGACGCATGCCCTGATAGGCGAGGAAGGCGTGTCCGCCGTCGGGCGCGAGACTCGCGGGGTCGCCGGCCGCGATCGGCAGCTTGTCGAGCCACCAGCGCATCACCCAGTCGGACTTCGAGAAGAAACGATGGCCGCCGATGTCGATGCGGTTGCCGCGATGGACGACGGTCTTCGAGAGGCCGCCGACCTGGGCGTCTGCGTCGACGATACCGATGTTCGTGCGACCGGCCCGCTGCAACTCGTACGCGGCCGTCAGACCAGCCGGTCCGGCACCGATGATGATCGTGCGTTCGTTCGTCACGTCGAGTGGGGGCCGGAGAAAAGGAACAACTTGCGACTGACGAAGTTCGTCACGAACCCGAAACCGGCGGACAGGATTTTCGCCACCGGCAACGCGATGCCCATGCCGGTCGCTACATACAATGTGAGCGAGTTCAGCAGGAGGCCGGACAGTCCGAGGACCGCGAAGACGACGAACTCCCGGCGCGCGTTGCGCAACGCGCGGGAAGCGAACACCCAGCGGATCGACACGACGTTCGACACGACGTACATGAACACGAGGCCGGTTCCGTACGCGAACGCGCCGGCCAGCCACGCCGGCAGCCCGAACGAACGGGTTCCGAGCCATAACAGCAGCGAATCGAGCGCCAGGGCCGCCACGGATGCGATGAGATAGCGCACCGCTTCGCCGGTCACGATTGTGGCGACGGGTTCGAGGGCGGGGGCATCCAGCTTGGCGACGATTATCGACATGGGCCGATCATCCTGATTTGAGCGTCGAGCAACGATAAAGAAAGAACTTCTTTTCGTAGCCATTTTCGATGGTCATCGTGTCGAGATCGCCGATCGGAGCTACGCCTTCGAGGCGGCTTTGCAACACCAGGTAGTCGATTCCTCCTTCGCGGCAGACCTCGCTGAAGGCCTGCTTGTCCGGCTCGCAGGCCGACAGCTTCTCGCTCAGGTTGTTCATCAGACGGCAAACCTGTTCCTGCAGCTCCAGGACCGTCGTCAACCGGCGTCGGCGCTCGAACTCGATCGTCATGTCCCGCGAGAAGACGGCGCCGGAGCCCTGTTGCGGCGTGTAGTAGTTCCCATGGCCCAGCAGGACCCACGGCGCGATGAGATCGCGGTACCAATAGACCTTCTCGTCGGGCTCGATCAGCCCGGCCCATACCGGACGTCCCGGCGTATACGATTCGAGCGTCCGGGTCCAGGCCGGACGCTGGTCCCACAGCGCACTCGCTCCGCAGAGGAGTACCAAAGCGACGAGGACCGACCCCTTCCCCAGGCGGGGCAGCAGGCGGATGAAGACGAGCGCGACGGCGAGCAGGACAAGGTTGAAGCTGACCGCGCCGCTGGCGATGAGCCGCCAGTCCAGATTCTGCTGAATCCCGAATGTCCAGACGCGCACCTCGTGCTGGACCGTGATGGTCAGCGCCGTCATGATCACCACCGCCGCGACGAGGCGTACCGTCGTCTTCGACAGGGGGACGCGCGGACCGAGGTGGTCGATCGCGATCGCCATCATCCCGAGCACCGCCGGCACGAGGCTGTGTGGCGCCATCCAGCCGACTCCGAGGAACAGCGCCGCCAGGCGGCCGTGCTCGGCCCGCTGCCAGAGCGTCGCGAGGACGATCGGCAAGCTCGCCATCGCCAGCCATTGCATCACCCACTCGGCGCGCCAGATCTGCAGCTTGCCGAAGAAGGGGTTGAGGGCGAAGTCGACCAGCAACAAGCTCATCACGATCGTACCGACCCCGACCAGCATCGCCGCGACGATGAGTCGCCGTCGAGCGACATCCACGAAGCGGCTGGCGAACCACAGCACCACGACGTCGAATACGACGATCCCGTAGTCGAAGACCGACCAGCTCGTCACGAAAGCCTGCGGATTGGCTTCCTGCAGGAGCGCGAGCCAAGTCGCGTCGTACCGATCGAAGAGGTCGGCGAACGGGCCGCGGCCCGTGAGGCCGATCACGGCGACCGCGGCCGCAGCGCCGACACCGAGCAAGAGCCAGCGCCGGTCCTGCTGAACGAGCACGACCCAGGCGATCAGCACGCCCGCGGCCGCGATCAGCGGATGCATGGCGAGGCCGACCAGGAGGGCGACTCCGGCGGCCACGAGACGCCGGCGTGCGAGCAAGCCGAGCGCCACGAGCACGGCCGGTTCCGCGAAGCTGCGAGCGGTCAGGAAGGGTTCGGAATACGCGAACACGCGGACACCGCCGTACAGCGTCCATCCGAGGATGACCGACAGCAGACAGATCACGCGCCAGCGGGGGGGCGCCACGAACGCGATCAGATACCACGCGCTCGCGAGGTACGAAGCGGAGGCGACCAGCAGTCCGACGATCGTGCCGCCGCCCACCCCGAAGGTCGCGATCAGCAGCGCGTAGAGCGTTGGAAACAGCGTGAAGCGTCCCTGCGACCCGTACCGGAAATAAATGTCGTCGCGGAACTGATCGGGTAGGAGCCGCGCGAGCGCCTCGCCTGCGTACAGCGTTCCGTCGTGCCGGATTCCGGTGAACGGATGGGAATAGAGAAGGACGGCCGCGACCAGCAGGACCAGCGAAAGACCTTGCCAGCGAGCGCGGCCTGGTGCGGGAGCGACGAGCATGTCGTAGACAAAAAAAGAGGTGCCGAAAGGCACCCCTTTTTTCCAGTCCGGACCGCTTAACCGCGGCAGGACGCAGGCAGGAACTTCGCCGTGATCGTCGTACCGGCGCCGCCGCAAATCCACTTCGCGACCGGCGCACCGAGTGTCGGCGTACCGTTCGTGGCGTTCTGCGGAATCAGCGTAAGTACCTTACCGTCGATCCCGGGATCGCCGGTAGCAGCGGCGGGGACGGTCACGGTCACGATCCCGGTCGTCGGGGCAACCGCGATCGACGCGACGTAGCGGGACGTCGACGACGTGGTCTCGCAACCCCAGGAACCGGCGGCCGGCAACGACGTCGCGCTGGCGAAGACTTCCGTCACCGACGTCCGGCATCCGCTCGCGGCCAGAATCACTTCCGACATCTTCGCGCGCTTCGTGTAGTCCTGGTAAGCCGGCAGCGCGATGGCAGCCAGGATACCGATGATCGCGACGACGATCATCAATTCGATCAGCGTGAAACCTCGTTGCATCTTGCTCATGTGAATCTCCAAGTAAAGGGGAATAACCGACTTCAGAGGGTCGCTAAGCAATCCGTATGCCATACCGCCCAGGCGCCGGATCGGACCGCTCGTCTCCCTCATCGGCGGCCGGAGAGCGACGGTCACGGCGAAGATCGACACTTCGAGACGCAAATCGTCACTTGCGGACAATTCGAGAACGACTCGCGGTGGCAGGAAAGCGGATGATCCATCGCCGCGACACCCATCCACGTTCGGCATGGGCACCCTTCGATTCGGCGTCGAGGGCCATGGACCGACGCGACAAGCAGCCCTTCGATGGCCGATGACCGCCGGCCGATTCAGCGACTGCAGACCGCCCGGACCTGTTTGAGATCGGTCACGCCCGCGAGGACCTTCTCCATACCGTCCATGCGCAGCGTGTGCATGCCTTCGCCGATCGCGGTCGTGAAGATCTCGGCGACGCGTGAGTGTTCCTGCACGTTGCGCTTGATGGCCTCGGTCCCGATCATCAGTTCGTGCAGGCCGATGCGACCCTTGTAGCCGGTGTTGCTGCACTTGTCGCAGCCCTTGGCCCGATGGAAGACGAGCTTGCCGTTGACGCCGTAACGCGACACCCAGCCGTCGTAGAGCTTTTTCGCGGCGACCTGCGGATCGGCCTTCCACACCGGCGTCTCCCGCAGGTCCTCCGCGTACTCGGTCACGAAGCCGCGGATCTCTTCCTGGTCCGGCGTGTACGCCTCCTTGCAGACGCACAACTTCTTCGCGAGACGCTGGGCGAGGATGCCGAGCAGCGCATCGGCGAAGTTGAACGGGTCCATCCCCATGTCGAGCAGGCGCACGATCGACTCGGGCGCGCTGTTCGTATGCAGGGTCGCGAAGACGAGGTGGCCGGTCAGCGAGGCCTCGATGCCGATCGCGACCGTTTCCTTGTCGCGCATCTCGCCAACCATGATGATGTCCGGGTCGGCCCGCAGGAAGGACTTCATCACCGTGGCGAAATCGAGGCCGGCCTTGCGATTGACCTGGACCTGTCGCAGGCCCCGCTGCGTGATCTCGACCGGGTCTTCCGCGGTCCAGATCTTCGTCTCGGGCGTGTTCAGGTGGCCGAGGATCGAGTGCAGCGTCGTGGTCTTCCCGGAGCCGGTCGGACCGCAGACGAAGAACAGGCCGTATGGCTTCGCGATCACCGGCTTGAGGCGCTCGAGGTTATGGTTCGTGAGGCCGAGCTGCTCGATCGGCAACGGAGTTCCGGCGGAGAGGATCCGCATCACGACGTCCTCGACGCCGCCGGCCGACGGGATCGTCGCGACGCGCAACTCGATGTCCAGCGGACCGAAGCGCTTGAACTTGATCTTGCCGTCCTGCGGCTTGCGCTTCTCGGAGATGTCGAGATCGCACATGATCTTGAGCCGCGCGATCAGCGGCGCGCGATAACTCGGCGGCACCTCGACGTAGGGCATCAGCGAGCCGTCCTTGCGGAAGCGGATCGTCGTCTTCGCGCGACCCGGATACGGCTCGATGTGGATGTCCGAGGCGCCTTGGTGATGTGCGTCGATGATCATCTTGTTGACGAACTTGACCAGCTCGTTGTCCTGCGCCGCGGCGGCCTCGTCGGCGGCGGCATCGAGGGCGTCGAACGCGCCGTGGTCGCTCTCGCGCAGCATCGCGTGGACCGAACTCGCGCTCAGGTCCTCGCCGAAGAACTGGCTCAGCGTGCGATCGAATTCCTCGGCGGTCGTCACGCGATACGTGACCTTGAGCGCGCGCGGGAAGATGTTGAGGACAACACGCGACGAGCGGATGCGCTCCGGGTCCGTCGTCAGCACGATCAACCCTTCCTCGTTGCTGTCGCCGATCGGCAGCCACTGCGCCGACTGCGCGTAGTCGCGCTTGACGACCTTGATCAGGTCGAGGGGCTTGAGACGATCGCCGCGGAAGGGCTCGTAGGGCACGTCGAAGAAGACCGACAAGGCCGCGCCGATCGACTTGTTCTCGATCTGGAAGTCTTCGCGCAGGACCTCCTCGATGTCCTGCAGCTTGCGGCGCGCCGAGTTGCTCGCGAGCTTGAACTCTTCGGACGAGATCAGGCCTTCGGTGACGAGCGAGTCGTACTTGCTGCGCACCGGGACCACGGACAGGGACGCGAGCTCCTGCTCCTTGCGGCGATTGCGGATCGCGACCGCGAGCGAGTCGCACAACTCGTGCAGACCCTCGACCTCGGTCGTCGTGAAGCGCTGTCCGGACCGCGTGTTGATGAGTTGGACAACGCCAAGCATGTCGGCGTTGCCGCGCTTGCCGCGATACACGATCGGCGACGCGAGGACCTGCCGCGGCTCGTCGCCCGCCTCGATGCCGAATGCGCTACCGAGTGCGAGCGACGGATGCACGCTCGCGAGCTCGGTCGGATCGCTCGCATCGAGCAGGTTCACGTCGCTCAGCGTCTGCGCGACCGCGCTGACGATGCTCATCGTCTTGATCGGGCGATGGAAATCGTTGACCGACCCATCGGGCGAACGGACCTTCGTGTGCAGCAGGCGTCCGTCTTCGCTGACGATGTAAATCTGCAGGCGCTCCGCATTGAAGACGCGGCGGATGTCGGCGCCCGCGTCGAGCAGGATGTCGTCGATGCTCTGCGCCGCGTGGATCCGGTTCGCCACGTGCTGCAGGTTGCGCGAGAACATCAGACGCGCCCCGAGGTCCCCCGGCGGGGAGCGCGTCTCAGGCCCCCGCGTCGCCGCGGACGCGCCGAGCGGCGGCGTGCGGGCGGGGACTTCGGCTTTCATCGCGGGCGCTGTCGTCCGTTCATCGGAAGAAGAACTCCATCTTCGTTCCGGACAATTCGATGATGTCGTGATTGGTGAGCGCGGTGGCGTCCAGCCCCAGGGCCTTGCCGTTGATCACCGGGAACGACGAGCCCTCGACGTGCGTGATGTAGTAGCCCTGCGGACGCCGCGTGATGACGGCGACCTGCACCCCGGGGCGTCCCAGCGTCGTCAACGCCTTCGACAACATCAATTCCTTGCCGGCGTTGGGGCCGTTGAGGATCTGGATCGTCGCGGCCGGCGTCGCGGTCGCCGCAGCGCCGGGCGTCGACTGCGACATCGCGTTCATCGTGTTCGTCGACGAGATCTCGTCGATGCCGCGCGAGTGCGTCGAATTCAGCGCGCTTGAGGTCGCGACCATCCCGCCGGGCGAGGTCGTGGTCATCGGGGGGCCGGTGACGCGCGAGGTCGAGCTGCGCGACGCGTCGTCGCTGCGGACGCCGACCTTGAAGTCGTTGTTCGGCTTCGTCTCGGCCACGAACTTGAGCTTGTACTTGCCGAGTTCGACCGTGTCGTTGTTCTGCAGGAAGTGTTTCTTGATCGGGGAGCCGTTGACGGTCGTGCCGTTCGTGCTCCCGAGATCCTCGATGAACGAGTCGTTGAGGATCGTGATGAGGACGGCGTGCTCTCCGCTGACGGCGAGGTTGTCGATGACGATGTCGTTGTGCGGCCGCCGACCAATGCTGGTCCGCTCCTTCGTCAACTCGACCTCTTTCAGAACGAGGCCGTCCATCGAAAGGATCAACTTCGGCATCTGAGTCTTCGCTCCCCTGTCGGCCCGGCCTCAACCCCGCCGGGTGCTGTCGCGTTCGGCCGCTTCGTCGCCGGCGTCGCGCCGACGGGCCTCGCGCGTCCGGCCCACGCTGGCCAGAACGACGGATACGTTATCACGGCCACCATGACCGTTGGCCGCGTCGATCAATTTCGTCGCCAGGTCTTCGAGCATCTCGGGGTCCGCCACGTAGCCGTCCGACTCGAAATCGCCGTCGCCATCGCTCGGGTCGCTGCAGACGACGTCGTAGATCTCCTCGTCGCTGAGCATGTCGGGCAGGCCGTCCGAGCAGATCAGATAGAGGTCGCCGGGTGCGAGGTCGTATTCGTTGATCTCGGGCTCCGCCGTGATGTCCACCCCCAGGGCACGCGTGACGAAGTTGCGATTCAGCGAGAAACGCGCTTCGCCCGGTGTGAGGACGCCCGCGTCGATCTGCTCCTGCAGCAGCGAATGGTCGCGCGTGAGCAGGCTGAGCGCTTCGTCGCGCAGGCGATAGATGCGCGAGTCGCCGAGGTGCAGCGTCGTGACGGCCTTCCCGGAGAACAGCAGCATCGCCAACGTGGTCCCCATGCCCTGCATGTGCGGATTGCGATTCGCCGCGTCGATGATCGCCTCGTTCACGCCGTCGATCCGGGCACGCAACAGGGAATGCAGCATACGGCGCGACGGACCGTCGCCGGCTCCGTCGGACTGATGACGCAGATGGTCGAGATCTTGGGCGAGATGGGTGAGCAGGAACTCCGCGGCGAGACCGCTCGCGACCTCGCCCGCGTTGTAGCCGCCCATCCCGTCGGCCACCAGCGCGAATCCGGCCTCCTCGGCGATCGCGATCGCGTCCTCGTTCTGTTCGCGAACGAGGCCGGGGTGCGACGCATGCGCGTAGCGGAATACGAGATCGGGCGACGAAGGCTTGTTCATCGCCGGGTCAGGCGTCGGCAACGCGCAGCGGGCGCGCGTCGGAGATACGGACAGGAGTAGAGGCCATGCGACACGTCGGCGATGCGCACGGTGCGCCACGGCGACGGCAGAGGTGATCGGGTAGCGGCGAATAATGACAGCGCGCGACCAAGTCATCAATCGCGAAAGCCCGGGCGGAGGGCTGGGGCCGACGGGCGCGCGACCGTAAGACCGCGAACTACGCGTGACTTCGCCGCTTCAGCAGCGTCCCGAAGGCCACGACGACGACGCCCAGTGCGCCGCCCAGCGCGTACGGATGCCAGCCCTCGTCCGCGTCGAAGCGGGCGAGCAGCGGATCGGTCGCGGCCATCTCGCCGGCGACGAAGCCGAGCAATGCCGCGCCCGCCGTGATGATGATCGGGAAGCGCTGCATCGCCCGCAGCAAGAGTCGGCTACCGAACATGATCAGGGGAATCGTCAGGCCGAGCCCGATCAACAGGACGAGCAGCCGCGACGCCGGGGGCGCCGTCTCCGCGACCGCCGCGACGGCGATGACGTTGTCGACGCTCATCACGAGGTCCGCGACGAGGATCGTCCGGACCGCTGCGATCAAGTCCTTCGCCGGGTCGACGTTCTTCTTCTCGTCGTCGCCTCGCAACAACTGGATGCCGATCCAGACCAGCAGCAGCGCGCCGACGATCTTCAGGTAAGGCAGGTTCAGCAGCGCGACCGCGAAGAAGATGAGCACGATCCGCAGGACGATCGCGCCGAGGCTGCCGAAGATGATCGCCTGCTTCTGGCGCTCGGCCGGCAGGTCGCGCGCCGCGAGCGCGATGACGACCGCGTTGTCGCCCGACAGCAGGATGTCGATCCACGCGATCTTGGCGATCGCGATCCAGAACGCCGCCGTGACGAGGGCGTCGAGCATCCCGCCCGGATCCACCACGCTCAGAGGATGGACTTCAGCAGCTTGCCCATCTCGCCGGGATTTCGCGTGACCTTGATGCCGCACGCCTCCATGACCGACAGCTTTTCCTGCGCCGTTCCCTTGCCTCCCGAGATGATGGCGCCCGCATGGCCCATCCGCTTGCCGGGCGGCGCGGTCACGCCTGCGATGAAGCCGACCACCGGCTTCTTCATGTTGTCGCGGATCCAGTACGCGGCCTCTTCCTCGTCGCCGCCGCCGATCTCGCCGATCATGATCACGGCGTCGGTCTCGGGGTCGTCGTTGAAGAGCTTCATCACGTCGATGTGCTTGAGGCCGTTCAC
>Ga0247783_1000139_pt1 | contig 20998 bp, 23 predicted proteins | sample UWRJL064202C5_FD_179911 | JGI IMG/M metagenome (GOLD analysis project Ga0247783, IMG submission 179911) | Plant litter microbial communities from Arlington Agricultural Research Station in Wisconsin, United States - UWRJ-L064-202C-5 | ecosystem: Environmental > Terrestrial > Plant litter >...
GCGATGCGCCGCGCAGCCAGAGCAAGGGCGTGCCCGTGATCGCGCACGAATACGACTTCGTCACGCCTCGCGATGCGGGCGTCGGTCCGAAAGGGCCGTGGCTCTCGCCCGCGCTGCAACTCTACGAGGTTCCGACCCGCGACTGGAACGCGGTGAGCGATCTCTTCCTCGGTCGCTTGAGCGCTTTGCTGCACGGACTCGCACTGCCGAACCTCCACATCGCGAAGACGCAGGGCTCGTGCGAGCGAGCGGCGCCCGGCAGCACCGGCCGCGATCACGACTGGGCCAACGAGATCCATCCGATCGGCAAGGGCTATGCGAAGCTCGCGAAGCCCTATGCCGCGCAGATCGATCAGGTGGTCTGAGTCGGCGCGCTCGCGCGATCGAGCGTCGCGATCGCGTCGGCATCCAGTTCCAGCGACGCGGCCGCGAGCAAGTCCTTCAATTGCGTCGTCGACGTCGCGCTCGCGATCGGCGCGGTGATCGACGGCCGCGCGATCAGCCACGCGAGCGCGACGGTCGCGGGTTTCGCGCCGTAGCGCGCGCCGACGGCGTCGAGCGCATCGAGCACGGCGAGTCCGCGCGCGTCGAGGTATTGCTTGACACCACCGCCGCGCGCCGCGCTCTTCGCGAGGTCGGCTTCGCTGCGGTACTTGCCCGACAGGAAGCCGCGCGCGAGCCCGTAGTAGTTGATGACGCCGAGGCCGTGGCGCACGCAGACCGACTCGAGCTCGGGTTCGTACTTCGCGCGTTCCATCAGGTTGTAGTGCGGCTGCAGCGTCTCGTAGCGCGGCAGGCCGTCGCGCGCGCTGACCGCGAGCGCGGCTTCGAGGCGCGGCGCGGTGTAGTTCGACGCGCCGATCGCGCGGACCTTGCCGGCCTCGATCAGGCGCGCATAGGTCTCCAGCGTCTCCTCGAACGCGGTGCCCGCGTCGTCCTCGTGCGACTGATAGAGGTCGATGCGGTCGGTCTGCAGGCGCTTCAACGACGCGTCGACCGACTTCTCGATGTGGGCCTTCGACAGCCCCTTGCCGAACGAGCCCATGTCCATGCCGACCTTCGTCGCGATGACGACGGCATCGCGCTTGCCGCTCTTCTTCAACCACTTGCCGATCACGGTCTCGGATTCGCCGCCGGTGTGGCCCTTCGCCCAGATCGAATAGACGTCGGCCGTGTCGACGAGAGCGAAGCCCGCGTCGACGAACGCGTCGAGCAACGAGAACGACGTGGCCTCGTCGGCGGACCAGCCGAAGACATTGCCGCCGAACGCGAGCGGCGCGACGGACAGGCCGGATCGGCCCAGGGGACGTTTGTTCATCGGGTCTCCAGTGCGTCGCAGCTTGCGACGAAGGTACCGGATGATATTCGCGATGGAATCTGGCAGAGTCCCGCGCTTCCGCCATTTCGAAGAGAGAGCCATGAGCGATCCAGCCATCGAACCGAAGCGGAGGGGCTTCCTGAAACGCGTCGCGACCGCGACCACGGCGATTCCCTTCTCCACCGGCTTGACCGGTGCAACCCTCGCCACCGTCGCGGCGACCGCGGCGGCGGCACCGGCCCCGGCAGCCGCTGCCGCACCGGTCCTCGGCTACACGTGCTTCAGCCAGGACGAGGCGGCGTTCGTCGAGGCCATGGTCAACATCATGTGTCCCGCCGACGAGTTCACGCCGAACGGCGTCGACAACGGACTCGCGACCTACATCGACCGACAGCTCGCAGGCGACTTCGGTCGTGGCCTCAAGCGCTACACGCGCGGTCCATGGGTCGAAGGCAAGCCGCAGCAGGGCTATCAGTTGCCGATGACGCCGGAGCAGTGGTTCAAGGCCGGCATCGAAGCCGCGAACGACGCCTGCCGCGCGAAGTACGGCAACGCGTTCGACCTCGTCAAGCCCGACGAGGCCGCGCAATTCCTCAAGGATCTGGACGGCGGCAAGGTCAACGACGCCCGCGTCAATTTGGCGCAGTGGTTCAACGATCTCGTCTACCCGCTGTTCGCCCAGGCCTGCTTCGCCGATCCGATCTACGGCGGCAATCACGACAAGGTCTTCTGGAAGATGATCGGCTACCCCGGTCTTCCTGCGACCCACACCGTCGACATGATCCGGTTCCGCGGCAAGCCCTTCCCCGGCGCGCAGGACCCGAAGTCGATCGTGGACTTCAGCTGAGGAGCCGCGATGACGATCACCAAACTCCCGAAGAAGACCGTCGTCATGGTCGGCGGCGGACTCACCGCCGGTCTGGCCGCCCGACAACTGACCAGCAAGAACATCGACGTGCTCGTGCTCGAGCGCGGCGGCGACCACACGAACGGCGCCGAGGCCAAGCTGCCGACACAGCGCGACGAGTTGCGCTGGGACACGCACCAGGGCCTCGTGCAGGACTGGTCGGTGCAGACCTACACGCTCCGCTACACGGGCAACGAGACCGCGCTGCCGGTGCGCTGGATGGAGGCCTTCCTGCCCGGTGAAGGCATGGGCGGCGCGGCCAATCACTGGAACGGCCACACCTGGCGCTGGTCGGAATACGACATGCAACTGCGCACGCGCAACGAGACGCGCTACGGCAAGCAGGCGATCCCGAAGGACATGCCGTTGCAGGACTGGGGTACGACCTACGCCGAGCTGCGCCCGTACCACGAGTTGTTCGAAAAGCTCTTCGGCCTCTCGGGCAAGGCGGGCAACATCAACGGCACGATCCAGCCCGGCGGCAATCCGTACGAGGCGCCGCGCGACGGCGAGTATCCGCAGAAGCCGCTCGAGTTCACCGAGGCCGGGCTGACGTTCAAGGCGGCGGCCGAGTCGCTCGGGTACAAGCCCTTTCCGACGCCGGCCGCGAACTCGTCGGGCTCATACACGAACCCGGATGGCCAGAAGCTCGGGCAGTGTCAGTACTGCGGGCATTGCGAACGCTTCATCTGCGAGGCGAAGGCAAAGGCGTCGCCCGAGGTGCTGCTGTATCCGATGCTCAAGCAGCGCAAGACCTTCGAGATCCGCCTGCGGACGCACGTGCTCGGCCTGCTCTACGACAAGGCCGGCAAGAAGGTCACGGGCGTCCACTACGTCGACCTGTTGACGGGCAAGGAATACGAGCAACCGGCCGACGTCGTGATGCTCGGCGCCTTCACGATGTCCAACACCAAGCTGTTGCTCACGAGTCGCATTGGCAAGCCCTACGACCCGGTCACGAACACCGGCGTGGTCGGGAAGAACTTTTGCTATCAGCTCGGCGGCGGTTGCAACATCTTCATGAAGGACAAGTGGTTCAACCCCTTCCTCGCGACCGGCAGCACGCAGGTCTACATGGACGAGTTCAACAACGACAACTTCGACCACACGGGGCTCGGCTTCCTCGGCGGCGCCGGCATCAACTCGAGCATGTTCCACGGCCGGCCGATCGCCGCGCGTCGCGTGCCGCCGGGAACACCGCGCTGGGGAACGGCGTGGAAGAAGGCGAACGCCGACTGGTACGCGCACTCGATGGTGATCGGCATGCAGGGCAGCTGCTATCCGCATCGCGAGAACTATCTCGATCTCGACCCGAATTACGCCGACGCGTACGGGCAACCGCTCATCCGCATGAACTTCAACTGGCGCGAGAACGAACAGAAGGTGTCGCGCTTCATCGCCGGCAAGCAGAACGAGATCGCGAAGGCCTTCAACGCGGACATCGTCACGCCGGCGAGCACCCTCCCGGCGACCTTCGACACCCGCGTGTACCAGAGCACGCACATCACGGGCGGCACGATCATGGGCGCCGATCCGCATACGAGCGTGGTGTCGCCCCATCTGCAGCATTGGGATGCGCACAACCTCTTCATCGTCGGGGCGTCGGTCTTCGCCCACAACTCGGGCTACAACCCGACCGGCCCGCTCGCCGCGCTGGCGCTGCGCGTCGGCGACGACATGGCGGCGTACGTCGAGCGCCCCCGCATGCTTTGAACATCGAATCGAAAGGATCCCCATGACTCACTCGACCGCCTCGAAGACACTCGTCGCGAGCGTCGTCCTCCTCGCGTCCGCGACAGCCTCCGCGCAGGACGCGGCCGCGGGCAAGGCCGTCTTCACCCAATGCGCCGCATGCCACACGGTGGACGCGGAGAACGGCGCGGGCCCGAGCCTGAAGGGCATCGTCGGGCGCAAGGTCGGCTCGTATGCCGGCTTTCGATACAGCCGGGCGATGAAGGCCGTCGACTACGCGTGGGACTCCGCGAAGCTCGACGCCTATCTCGCGGACCCGCAGAAGGCGATCCCCGGCAACGTGATGCCGTTCTCGGGGCTGCCGGACGCGAAGCAGCGGGCGGACGTCATCGCTTATCTGCAGACGTTGAAGTGACCTGTCGTGGCGAGTCATCGCCACGACAGGTCATCCCCGCGAAGGCGCGGATCCAAGCATTACGCCCGCTCAGCGTGGGTCGGCCGACTCGTTCCCGGTCTCGAACAGCCGGATACGTCCCTCGGTCGCCGGATGCGTGCTGAGGTACTCGGGGATCACCGCCTCGCGGACGCGATCGTCGCTCGCCTTGCTCTTGTCCTCGACGTTCTTCTCGTCGGACTTCTTCTTCGGCGGCCGCCATCCGTCGAGGCGGCGAAAGAGCTCGGCCGCACCGTGCGTGGAGATGCCGCTCGCCTGCATTGCGCGCAGCGCATAGAGATCGGCGGCGTGTTCGGCCTCCCGCGAGAAGCGCAGGCCGCCGAGGTTGCCCGCGAGCAACGCCGCGCCGTTCGACACGTCGCCGAAATACCAGGTGGCCAGCAAGGTCGCGAGCGTGTTGCGCGTGAGCGCGCGCATCGCGTCGCGGTGGGCCACATGACCGACCTCGTGAGCGAGGACCGTCGCCAACGCGTCGTCGTCGCCGTCGGCGAGCTCGACGAGTTCGTCGGAGACGACGATCGTGCCGTCCGGCAACGCGAGCGCGTTCGGGACGCCGAGCCGGCGGAACACGATCGTCACCCCGACGCCCTCGGCCGGAAGACGCACCTGGGCGAAACGCGCGAGGATCCGATCGCGACGTTCGTCGGACAGACGCGTCGGACGGAAGATCTTTCGGTCGTCGAGCGTCTTCAACACCTGTTCGCCGAGCGCGTCGTCCCAGCGTCGCGGCGCGTGATCGACCGCGAAGTCGGCGACTAGCGGAATGCCCCAGACGTAGAACGCGCCGCAGATCGCGACGAACGCGATCGCAAGCACGATGACGCGCGACATCCGCGCACCGAGGCGTTCCGCGACGCCGGGGCGATGGCCGAGCTCGTCGAACAACGCGTCGATGTCGGCGGTCCCGTCGATCTCGCAGGCGGCCCCGTCGTCGAGCGCGATGCGGGACGGTGCACCCCCTTCACCGCGTGTGAAGGCGAGGCGGTCCCGCGCGACAATGCGGTCGATCGCGTCACCGACGATGCGGAGGCCCTCGGCATCGACCGAGATGTGTACCGGGTGCGCGCGGCTCGAACGCCCGTCGAAGAAGCGAGCCGCGATCACGTCACAACGCGATGTCGAAGCCGAACAGATCCGCGGTCTCCTCGCCGGTCGCGCCGACGCGATCGTCGCCCGCCTGCGCGACCAGGTCCTCGGTGTCGCCGGACCACGAGACCGATTCGATGCGGTAGCGCATCGACCGCACGACCGCGAACGGCCAGAAGAAGCCGAGCGTGAGGAGCGTCAGGACGAGGTTGACGAATTCGATACGCCACAGCTTGAAGAGACCGACCTCGCTTCGAAAGAAGGAAGCGCCGAGCGCCGTGTGGCTCCATGCATAGTTCTGGATCATCGCGCGCGTGAACGCCGTGAAGCTCGCGAGCACGAGATAGATCGCCGCGACGCCGAGGCCCATGAGGAAAACGGGAGGCGACTCGCCACGCTTGCCGATGAAGGACGAGGCCGCGAAGATCAGGGCGAAGCCCGCGATGAAGACCACCAGCGACAGCAGGCTGACCAGGCCGATGGTCTTTCCGTAGATGCCGTAGGCGCCGCTCACGCGCCCATCGAACGAGAACGACGTCGACCCGAGACGCGCGTTGCGGATCTGGTAGGCACGCAGCGCGAAGTAGAACCACGGAACGAGCAGCGTCGCCGCGATCAGCGAGAGGAAATACGCGGCGATCACGGCCCGCGACGGCTCCCTTCCCAAGCCGACGGCCGCGTCGCCGATCAGCAATGCGAGCGTCGGCCCGACGACGACGACCATCATCGGAAGCACGACGGCGTACGCACCGCCGAGCGTGCCGTCGAAGCCGAAGCGGATGCCGCGATAGCTGCTGTTGTGCAATCGAAAGCGGAGCGACTTCCAGATCAGGTACGGAAAGATCGCGACCAGGAACGCGACCACCGCATACCAGAGGGTGATCGAGACCTTCGCGGCCTGGCTGTAGGCGAGCAGCAGGAGCACGCCGATCAGGCGGCCCTTGAACAGCGCGAGTGGATTGCCGTGGAATTCGAACGGCGATTGGTCGACCAGCGTGTGGCCGTAGAAATAGCGCAGCCGCCGCACCTTGGCCCACGCCGAGTAGATTCCCAGCGTGATGATCGTCAACAGCAGGTTGACGATCCAGATCCGAAAATAGCCGCCGCCGGTCGCCGTGAAGACGATCGGTCGCCGATTGGTCGATTGCACGCTTCCTCCCCAGGAAATGGCCGCGATTCTAGGGCCCGGGAGACGCGGGCGGATCGATCGTGGCGCCGAAGCCTCGCCCGCTGATCACCCGATTGACGAACGTCGTCGCTTCAGCCTTCCGCCGTCGCGTGACGCTCGACGAGTTCGAGGATCTCGCGACCGTAGGCCTCGAGCTTCTTCTCGCCGATGCCCGACAGCGCCGCGAGCTGCGCACGCGTCGTCGGCGCCGCACGCGCGATCTCCTTCAAGGTCGCGTCGTTGAAGATCACGTAGGCGGGCACGCTGTGTTCGCGCGCGGTGGCGATGCGCCACGAGCGCAAGGCCTCGAAGAGCGTGGTCGCGGCGCCGTCGAGACCCGCGGCGACGTCGAACTCGCGCTTGCGCGACTTCGGACGTTTCGCCTGCGCGACGAAGCGTCGCAGGCGTACGGTCTCCTCGCCCTTCAACACCGCGCGACTGCGGTCGGTCAGATGCAGGCTCCCGTATGTCTCGTGGTCGACGTCGACGAAGCCGAACGCGATGCACTGGCGCACGATCGCGCGCCACTCGGCCTCGCTGCGTTCGGCGCCGATGCCGTACGTCGACAACTCGTCGTGGCGCCACTGCTTGATGCGTTCGTGATGGCGGGCGGTCGTGTCGCCGCGCAGGATCGCGATCACGTGCAGCGCGCCGAAGCTCTGGTTGCGCTCCTTGCGCAGTCGGTACACGCAACTCAGCAGTTGCTGCACGGCGATCGTCGCGTCGTAGGTCTCGGGCGGCGACAGGCAGTTGTCGCAGTTGCCGCACTGCCTGCCGACCGCGTCGTCCTCGCCGAAATACGCGAGCAGCAGCGCTCGTCGGCAGGTCGCCGATTCGCACAACGCGAGCATCGCGTCGAGCTTCGCGCCCGACACGCGCTTGTACTGCTCGTTCGCCTCGGACTCGTCGATCATGCGGCGCAGCTGCACGACGTCGGCCAGGCCGTACGCCATCCACGCGTTCGCCGCGATGCCGTCGCGGCCCGCGCGTCCGGTCTCCTGGTAGTAGCCCTCGATGCTCTTCGGCAGGTCGAGGTGGGCGACGAAGCGCACGTCGGGCTTGTCGATGCCCATGCCGAACGCGATCGTCGCGACCATCACGAGTCCGTCCTCGCGCAGGAAGCGCGACTGGTTCTTCGCGCGGGAATCGCTGTCCATTCCCGCGTGATACGGCAGCGCCTTGATGCCCTCCTCGACCAGCGCGGCCGCGGTCTCGTCGACGCGCCGGCGCGACAGGCAGTAGACGATGCCCGCGTCGCCCGCGTGTTCGTTGCGGATGAAGTCGATGAGCTGGCGACGCGCGTCGCCCTTCTCGACGATCTCGTAGCGGATGTTCGGTCGATCGAAGCTCGACACGAAGATGCGCGCCGGGACCGCGTCGCTGCCGAGTTCGAGGCGTTCGACGATCTCGACGCGCGTCGCCGGGTCGGCCGTCGCGGTCAGCGCGATGCGCGGCACGCCGGGGAAGCGTCGACCGAGCAGCGCGAGCTGCATGTACTCCGGGCGGAAGTCGTGGCCCCATTGCGAGACGCAGTGCGCCTCGTCGATCGCGAACAAGGACACGCGACCCGCCTCGAGGATCTGCAGGCAGCGGTCGGTCAGGAGGCGCTCGGGGGCGACGTACAAGAGGTCGAGCTCGCCGAGGCGATACGCGCGCTCGACCTCGCTCGCGCGCTGCGCGGACAACGTGGAGTTGAGGAAGGCCGCGCGCACCCCGCTCTCCTCGAGCGCGGCGACCTGGTCCTGCATCAGCGCGATCAGCGGCGACACGACGACGCCGCAGCCGAAGCCGCGCTGGCCGCGCACGAGGGCCGGGATCTGATAGCAGAGCGACTTGCCGGCGCCGGTCGGCATCAGCACGAGCGCGTCGCCGCCCGCGCACACGTGCGCGATCGCGTCTTCCTGGTGGCCGCGAAACGACGGATAGCCGAAGACGCGCTGCAGGATCGCGTGGGCCGACGCGGCGTGGTCCGTCGTGGCGATTGCGGTGTCCATCGCCGTCAGCCTAAGGACGGTCCGACGCGGAGAACAAGCGTCATTCGGACGAGCGCCTCCGCGAGGCGTGCGCGCGGATCACTTCGTCCACGCGACCATGCCGGTGTACGCGGTGATCAGCACGATGATCCCGAACGCGATGCGATACCACGCGAACACGATGAAGGTGTGCGTGCTGATGTAGCGCAACAGCCAGCGAACGCAGAAGAAGGCGGAGATGAACGACACGACGAGGCCCACGCCGAGCAGCGGCACGTCCGTGGCGACGAGTTGATCGCGCTCCTTCCACAGCGAATAGCCGGTCGCGGCGAACAGCGTCGGGATCGCGAGAAAGAACGAGAACTCGGTCGCCGCCTTGCGTGAGAGGCCAAAGAGCATGCCGCCGATGATCGTCGCGCCCGAGCGGGACGTGCCGGGGATGATCCCGAACATCTGCGCAAAGCCGACCTTGAGCGCGTCGAGCCAGGTCATGTCGTCGATCGAGTCGATGCGGGCCGGGGCCGCCTTGCCGGCCTTGATGCGATGTTCGACCCACAGGATGATGAGCCCGCCGACGATGAAGGCCGCGGCGACCGGGATCGGCTTGAACAGGACGGCCTGGATCTTCTTGATGAAGATGAGGCCCACGATCGCCGCCGGCAGGAAGGCGATGAACAGGTTCAGCACGAAGCGTCGCGCCTTCGGATCGCTGCCGAGGCCCGCGACGACCGCGAGGATCTTCGCGCGGTACTCCCAGCAGACGGCGAGGATCGCCCCGGCCTGGATGATGATCGCGAAGGCTTCGGCCTTCTGGCCCGTGAAATCGAGGAGGTTCTCGGCGAGGATCAGGTGGCCCGTGCTCGAGATCGGGAGAAATTCGGTCAGTCCTTCGACGATGCCGAGGATGACTGCCTTAAGCAGCAGGAGGAAGTCCATGTAAGACGGTGGGAGAGGAGGCGGGGGAAGGCGCGAGGATAGCCGACCGGGGTCGGCGGTCCTGCGTGGCTGTGCCGGTCGAGCGAACGACGGAGCTGTCGCCCCGGCGAAGGCCGGGGCCCGATCTTCGCGTCAACGCCACCGGATCCCCGCGTTCGCGGGGACGACGAGAAGCAAGCTTCTCGTCGACTGGGTCCCGGCCTTCGCCGGGATGACAAACATCAGCGGTAGATCCACTCCCGCGTCATCGGGAACGGATTCATTCCCGGTCCGCCGAGCTTGCACGCGAGCAACTGGTAGATGTTCATCCAGTTTTCGCGGAAGCCGTACGAACAGCCGGCGAGATACACGCGCCAGATGCGGAAGCGTTTCTCGCCCGCCGATGCGATCGCCTCCTCGGGATGTTCGTCGAGTGCGTTCGCCCAGTACATCAGCGTCTTCGCGTAGTGCCGACGAAGGGACTCGACATCGACGATCTCGAAGCGTTCGGCGGCCATCGTGCGAACCACGTCGCTCATGTGCGGCAGCTCGCCGTCGGGGAAGACGTACTTGTCGATGAACTCGCCCGCGCCGCGACCGACCTGACGTCGCTCCGGATCCGTCGCGCAGATGCCGTGCATCAGCATCGCGCCGCCGTCCTTGAGCAGGCGGTGCAGCTTCGCGAAATAGACGGGCAGGTTCTTCATGCCCACGTGCTCGAACATCCCGACGCTGAGGATCTTGTCGAAGCCGCCGTCGTCCTCGGGGATGTCGCGATAGTCCTGGATGCGCGCCTCGCAGCGGTCCGCGAGGCCGAGCGCGGCGATGCGCTCCTGCGCGTAGGCGTGCTGGTTCTGCGACAGCGTCACGCCGACGACCTGCGCGCCGCGCTGCGCCGCGCGGATGATCAGCGCGCCCCAGCCGCAGCCGACGTCGAGCACGCGGTCGCCCGCCTTGACCTGCGCCTTGTCGAGGATGTGATCGAGCTTCGCGAGCTGCGCCTCGGCGAGCGTCATGTCGTCGCGTGCGAAGTAGGCGCACGAGTAGACCATCTCGGGATCGAGGAAGAGGCGGTAGAACGCGTTCGAGACGTCGTAGTGATACTCGATCTTTTCCTTGTCGCGCGCCTTCGTGTGCGCGAGCACGCGGGTGAGAAGACCGGCCTCCGGCTTCTCGAACTCGTCGCCGCCGGCCGAGGACGACATCCGCACGCCGACGTCGATGATGTCCTGGACGCGACCGATCAGATCGATGTCGCCCTCGACGTACGCGGTCCCGAGGTTGCCGAGCGTCGGGTTGATCATCGTGCGGACGGCGCCGAGCGAATTCAGGCGCAGGGTCACCTTCGGATCCGGTCCCATCACGACACGTCGGCCGGATGGCAGTTCGATGACGAGGGGCCATTCCTCGCCGGCGTGGGAAAGGATCCAGCGCTCGAGCTGGGATTCGAACATACGAAGACTCCGGCGGCGAAACGACGAGGACTGCGACGATGACTGGAGAACGCGCGTGACGGAATCTTACTCATCCGGAAATCGAACGTGATCAGCCCGCGTCCGAATGCGGCGGCGCCGATGTTGCTCATTCATGCCGGTAACGGCAAGGTTACGTATCGTGAAATTTGACAGTTCTTGGCGCGTCCTCTACTAAACACCCTGTTTTTCAAATACTTAACGCACTGGCATTCGTTGTGCTTATGTCTCTGAAGTCGCGGCAGAAGAGTGCCGTCTTGATCTGGGAGCACTAACGATGAAACTGGCCACGAAACACGCTTCGATCCTCGCCTCGGCGATCGTCGCCCTCGGCATGAGCACCAGCGCGCTCGCGAACAACATCAGCAACTACACGACGATCTTCGACACCGACTTCACGTCGGCGGCCGTCGGGCTGCGCAACACCGGCACCGGCACGCTGACGGTCACCGGCGTCGCCGGCCCGGTGACCCAGTCGTATCTCTTCTGGCACGGCCCGACCAACTCGAGCGACCCGAACGCGAACGCCAACGTGACCGTCAACGGCACGGGTGTCACCGGCACGAACATCGGCTTCTCGCAGGACAACTTCTGGGGCCACACGAACAGCCAGGCCTATCGCGCCAGCACGACGTCGATCATCAACGGCAACGGTGCGTACGCGCTGACGAACTTCAACAAGCCCGGCGGCACCGACGTGAACGGCGCGGCCACGGCCGTGTTCTTCAACGACGGCAACACCGCGAACAATCGCGACGTGGTGATCTTCAACGGCAACGATTCGAACTTCGTCTCGCCCTTCGACCCGGCCGGCTGGAACGCGACGCTGTCGGGCATCAACTACTCGGGCGGCAGCGCCTTCCTCACGCTGCTCGTGTCCGACGGCCAGAACTTCAGCGCGAGCGACGACGGCACGTTGCGCATCAACGGCGTAGCGATCGCGACCGGCGGTCTTTTCCAGGGCACGGCCCCGGGCGAGAGCGTCGGTAACGGCACGCTGTTCGACACCGTGACGTTCGACATCACGTCGTTCCTGACGATCGGCGCGAACTCGCTGAACATCACGCTCGATGACGGCTTCTTCGACGCGCTGAGCCTGGTGGCCCTGCTGGTCGACCTGCCGGCTGGTGCGGCGCCCCCGATCGATGGCGTGCCCGAGCCGGAAACCATCGCCCTCCTCGCGACCGGTCTGCTCGGTCTCGGCCTGATGCGTCGTCGTCGTCGCTGATCGACGCGATCGACTGATTCCAGACGCGGCTTCGGCCGCGTTTGGTTTTTGGGGGGCTCGAATCAGTGGGCGTCGCGAAGGACGTTTGTCGACCGAGGCGCCGGTCGCTGCATTCCTGGCGGGCTTGGAAAGGCGAACGCGCCAGGCTCTCAGCCGCGCGCCGGACGTCACCCCGACCGGGTCGACGAGCGCTTGTGCGAAAATCCCGCCCCTGTTGTGCGTCGACCGTGCCGCGGTGGCGAAATAGGTAGACGCGATGGACTCAAAATCCATTTCCAGCGATGGAGTGCCGGTTCGATTCCGGCTCGCGGCACCACCGGACGCACGACGGTCTCTTTCCTCAGCCGGGAGTCCGGCTTCACGGCCGACGACTAGCGGCGATCGCGCGTCGTCGCCGTCACTTCCCGGCCTTCTTGGTGATCGACACCGAGATCGGATCGCTCGCGGGAAAGGACTCCTCGTCCGCCTCGTCGATCGCCGCTTCGCTCGGCTGCTGGCCGATTTCCTTCCGGGGCTTCTCCGCGTCGTCGGGATGGGTCTTGTCGGTCTTCATACGTTCTCCGCTGGTCGATACGACGGGTCACGGTCACGAGTCGAGCCCGCCACCGATTCGGATCTTCGGATCAGACGATAGCGGGCGACGCGTCGTACGTCCACGTTCCTCGATGGACGATCTCGCTCTTGACAGAGTTCGCGAGGAAGCAGTGATGGTGGGCCGACTCGTGCAAGAGTGCGACCGCCGCGTCGTCGGGGCGCTTCGGGCCGCTGAACGCGATCGCGGGCGCGAGAACGACGCGTTCGACGAAGGTCCGGCCGTTCGCGTCGTCGCCCATCGTTCCGCTCGCCGCGTCGCGATACGCGTCGACGACGAAGCCGGCCCGTGACGCGAGGTCGAGGAACCACAGCATGTGACAGCTCGCGAGCGCCGCGATGTAAGCCTCCTCGGGATCGACCGCCGACGGGTCCGACAGCGGGGCCCTCACGACGTGCGGTGAGCTGGAGCCCGGCACGACCGTCCCGCCGTCGAAGGACCAGCGGTGCGCGCGCGCATAGCGGCGGTCGATGAAGGGCGCGTCCGCGGCGCGCGACCACTCGATGGTGGCGTGATGAGTCGTCATGGGTCGCGTCGCTCGGCGTTCCGGAGCGCGGATTATGTCGTCGGATCCGGGGATTCATGGGACGATTCCGGCCATCTCCCGAACGGAAGGCGACGTGGATCTTCTTCAGCTGCTCTCCACCGCGTCGGCGACGCTGATCGCGAGCGTCGTCGTCGCCTACTTCCTCAAGGTCGTCCTCGAGAAACGCATCGATGCCGAGTTCCGCATGGCCGACAAGCGTGCCGATGCGGCCGCCTCGCGACTCGCGGACATCGGCCGCACCTCGCTCGACTTCAAGAAGAGCATGCGCGTCCTCGAGCGCGACGAGCTCGTCGGATTTCGCGTCGCGGTGGAGAAGTGGGAATACGCGCTGCAGAACCTGCTCTTCGACTATTCGATGGGCGCAGCTGCGGACGCGAGCCTGTCGAGCTTCTACGCGAGCGACAAGCAGCTCTTCCTCGACGTGAAGCTCTCGATCGTCAAGGCCAGCAGCTACCTGCGCGATCAGGCGCTCGAGATCAAGCTGATGGGGCTCGTCAACCGCATCCGCACGACCTATTACCCGTTGATCAGCGCGTCGATGCCCGCGCTCATCGACCTGCAGGCCCAGCTGCTGCCGATCGAGATGAAGATGAAGCAGTTCGCGGCGTCGAACTTCAAGGACTTGTCCGTCGCGCCGAACGAGGCGGACCGCGCGATGAACCTCCAGCTCCAGTCGGCGATGACCGCCGAGGTGGCCAGCTTCGCGTCCAAGCTCACCGCGCAATACCCGCAGATCGCGGAACTGCTGGTCGAGCTCAAGGAAGGCGTCAACGCCTACATCTATCGCCCGATCGAAGACACGGCGATCGACACCCCATGAAGATGGCGGCGGTGCGTCGTCACGCGTTGTCGCTGCCGTCGACGAGCGAGGCGCCGCATTTCGCCTTCTCGTCGTTCCGCGTCGACGGGAAGATCTTCGCGACGATGCCGCCGGGCGACGAGCTGCTGCACGTGTTCGTCGACGACGTCGAGCGCGAAGCAGCGGTCGCGCTGCATCCGACGTTCATCGAGCCGCTGCCGTGGGGGAAGAAAATCGTCGGCGTGCGCGTGACGCTGGCGAAGGCCGATGCGGTCGTCGTCAAGCAGTTGCTCGATCGCGCGTGGGCACGGCGGGCGCCGAAGAAGCTGCGCCCCGGCGTAGGTTGAGGTAAGCGAAGCGCACCTCAACGTTTGTGACTCGGGTGCCAGTCGACGAGTGAGCAACAGCGCTGTGGCTTGTGTGTCGACATGCCACCCGAGTCGAAAACGTTGAGGTGCGCTTCGCTTACCTCAACCTACGCGCGAAACGCTCGATCGCGACGTCAGCGCGTCACGACGCTCACATGCGCCGCCACGACGCGCCACCCCTCCGGCATCCGCACCCACGTCTGCATCTGCCGCCCCACGCGCGACGGGTCGTCGCGGACGAACTCGATGCTCGCGGTCGCGCAATCGCGGCCGAAGGTCGTGATCACGCGGCGGGTGATCGTGCGCGCGAGTCCTGTCGCGGAGCGCGCCGCGCGGAAGGCCGCGATCTCTGCGTGGCCGTACAGCATCTCGTCGCTGCCGTAGCGGACCGTCTGCGATGCGACCCAGAAGTAGCCGTCGAGCGCCGCGACGTCGTTCGTGACGAGCGCGCGTTCGTAGCCGTCGAATGCGGCCGTCACTTCGGCGACGACGGCGGGATCGTCGATCACCACGGAATCACCAGGCCGCGGGCTTCGCGACCGCGATGCCGCGCATCTCGAGCGCGTGCGCGACGCGTAGCACGACCGCTTCGCGCCACGGCGCCGCGATCAGCTGCACGCCGATCGGCAGATGCGCGTCGTCACCCGAGGTCGCACCGAAGATCGGGACCGTCATCACCGGCAGTCCGATCGCGGAAATCGGCTGCGTGAGCACGCCCATGTTCGCGCGCGCCGGGACGCGTCGACCGTCGAGCTCGAGCCACTCGGTCCCGATCGCGAACGCCGCGCACGGCGTCGCCGGCGCCACGAGCACATCGAAGTGTTCGAACAGCTTCGCGGCGTTCGCCGCGGCCGCGCGCCGCACGCGTTGCGCACGAGCGACCCAGGCCGCGGGGAGCAGCGCCCCCGCGAGGAAGCGATCGCGCGACAGCGGCTCGAAATCCTGCGGCCGCGTGCGCAGGTCGTCGAGATGCAGCGCGGCGCCTTGCGAGTTCGTGACGACGAAGGCCGCGGCGCGGGCCGCCTCCGCGTCGTCGAAGCTCACGACGTCCTTCGCGCCGAGCGCCGTCGCGACGCGCGCCGCCGCGGCCCGCGCGTCGGGGCCGGCATTGCGCGCGAACCAGCCGCCCAGCGTCCCGATGCGCAGCGACGCGATGGACTCGTCGAGCGACGCGATCGTCGGCTCGATCGCGCGTTGCGCGCAACCCGGATCGTCCGGGTCCGGTCCCTGCATCGCGTCGTACGCGCGCGCGGCGATCGCCGCGGACGACGCGAGCGGTCCGAGGTGATCGAGGCTGGTCACGAACGGATAGGTCCCGCGCCGCGTGAGGCGCCCGAACGTCGGCTTGAGACCGAACACTCCGCACACCGAGGCGGGCACGCGGATCGAGCCGTTCGTGTCGGACGCGAGCGCGAGCGGCACGGTGCCGGCTGCGACGGCCGCGCCGGAGCCGCCCGACGAGCCGCCCGCGATGCGCGACGGATCGTGAGGATTGCGCGTCGGACCGTCGTGCGAATTCTCGGTCGTGAAGCCGTACGCGTATTCGTCCATGTTCAGCGCGCCGACGAGGACCGCGCCGGCCGCCTCGAGACGTTCGATCAGCACGGCGTCGCGCGTCGCGGGCGGACGGTCGCGTTCGATCTTCGAACCCGCGATCGTGGTGAGCCCGGCGATGTCGAAGAGGTTCTTCGCGGCGAACGGCAGGCCGCGGAGCGGACCGGCCCGCTCGATGGGCGCCCGCGCGCGGTCCGCGAGGACCGCCGTGTACGCGTTGATGCGCGGGTTCCAGCGCGTGATGGCATCGAGGCTCGCCTCGACCGCGTCGTCGGTGACCACGGCGGCCATCCGTCAGCGGGGAACGAAGGTCTCGATCGATTCGTCGTGCGGTCCGAGCGGGTACGCGTCGACGACCGCATTCATGTCGGCGGCGAGCGTGAAGAACCGCAGGACACCCGCTTCGAAGGGCGCGATGTCCAGGCCGAGTTGCAGGGCGGCCGCCGCGACGAAGCCGCTGTGGTCCGAGCCCTTCATCGTCTGACCTCGCGCTGGAAGATCTCCATCGATAGCTTCTTCGTCGCGACGAAACCCGCGGACGACAGCGTCTCGACGGTGCGCGGGCGCGCCTCGTCGTAGCGCAGGATTTCGGCGACACGCGTCGGGCGCTTCGTGAGCAGCAGCACTTCGTCGGCGAGATACACGGCTTCCTCCAGGTCGTGCGAGACCAGCATCATCGTCGTGCCGGTCGACATGAACACTTCCTGGAGCTTCTCACGGATGAACAGCGTCATCTCGAAGTCGAGCGCGGAGAACGGCTCGTCGAGGAAGATCACCTCGGGACGCGGCGCGAGCGCGCGCATGATCGACGCGGTCTGCTGCTGGCCGCCCGACAGCTCGTAGGGATAGCGCTTGAGATCGAAGGTCACGCTGAAGGACTGCTCGAGCTCGTCGATGCGCGCGTCGATCTCGCCCTTCTTCATCCCCTCGAGTTCGAGCGGATAGCGGATGTTGTCGATCGTCCGGCGCCACGGCAGCAGCGCCTCTCGATAGTTCTGGAAGACGTAGCCGATCTTCGTGTCCGCGAGCGACTTGCCGTCGAACAGGATCTGCCCGGAATCGATCGGGATCAGCCCCGCGATCATGTTGATCAACGTCGACTTGCCGCAGCCGTTCGGACCGAAGACCGAGACGATCCGGCTCTTCGGGATGTCGAGGTCGAAGTGGTCGTACAGCGGCCAACCCGCGAAGTACTTCGTCAGGCCGCGGATCGTGATGTGCGTGCCGGCGGGCCCGGGCGTGAACGGCGCGGTCGTCGCGGGTTCCGCGACGATCGGCGCATCGATCGGCGTCAGCATCGTCATCGTCCGCTCCAGTGCACGATGCGTTTCTCCGCGATCAGGAACAGCACGTTGAGCGCGTAGCCGAGCGCGCCGGCCGCGAGGATCGCGGCGTACATGCTCTTCACGTTGAGGACTTGTTGCGCGTCGATGATGCGGTGGCCGAGGCCCGTGTCCGAACCGATGAACATCTCCGCGACGATGACGATCACGAGCGCCATCGACACCGCGGAACGGAGTCCGACGAACGTCGGCTGCAGGCTCTCCCAGATCAGGACGTCCTTGAAGATCTGCCATGACGACGCGCCCATCACCTTCGCGGCCATGACGCGCTGCTTGCGGGCGTTCATCACGCCGTAGGCGCTGTTGAACAACACGATCAGGAGCGCGCCGAACGCGGCGATCGCGACCTTGTTCACGTCGGAGACGCCGAAGATCAGGAGGAACAGCGGAATCAACGCGGACGACGGCGTCGAGCGGAAGAAGTCGATCAGGAACTCGACGGAGCGATACGCCTTCTCGTTCGAGCCGAGCAGCACGCCGAGCGGCACGCCGACGAGGCCTGCGATGAGGAAGGCCTCGAGGGTGCGCCACACGGTCACGAGGAAATCGGACAAGAGCGGTCCGCCCGCGAGTCCGACGACGAGCGTCTGTAGCGTGGCCCAGGGCGTCGGCAACAGGATCTGCTTGATGAGGCCGAAGCGGACCACGAGGTCCCACAGGATGAACAAGAGGATCGGTCCGATGACCGGGAGCAGCTTGCGCGACCACGGCTCCTTCGGCGGCTTCGCGTCCGACGAGGCCGGCGGGGTCCAGGTCTTCGCGAGCGCCGCGTCGGTCGGCGGCGCGACCTCGGCCGCGATGGGGGACGAATCGATCACGGTCATGCGTTCCTCCGGTTCATGCACCGAGCATCAGGCTTTGTAGAGCAGGCTGCCGACGTCGAGCTTCTTCTCGAAGATGCCCTTCTCGGTGAAGAGGTCGAAGAACTTCTGGAAGTACGCGACGTCGGTCGGCTTGAAGTCCTGCGAGAACAGGTAGTCCGACATCGGCACCTCGGCCGTGAGCGGCCCGTCGATCGCCGTGTAGCCCTTGAGGAAGGGGCGCGCCTCGTTCGGGCTGGACTTCACGAGCTCGACGCCCCGGCGGTACGCGGCCATGTATTTCTTCGCGGCGTCGGGATATTTCTTGATGAACTCGGTCGTCAGCGTCGCGGATCCACCATGCCACGGAGCCATCGGATCGCCGAGGATGTACTTCGCGACGACGCCGACCTCGAGCGTACGGGTCGTGCCGTTGAGGCGGCCGACCGTGCCGGTCGGCTCGAGCGTGTAGGCCGCGTCGATCTGTCCCGCGGCGACGGCCGCGACGTGTTGTCCGATCGGGAGCTCCGAGACCGACATGGCGCCGGCGCCCGCCCGTTCGAGCATCACCTTGGCGAGCGTGGTGTTCTGGATTCCCGGACCCGACGCGACCCGCTTGCCCTTGAGCTCCGCGAGCGACTTCACCGGCGAGTCCTTCGCGACGATGAATTCGTCGAGCACGTACTTCGCGTTCGTGGGGTTCGTGCAGAAGATCTTGAAGAGCCCCGGCTGCGCGATCTCGCCGATCGCGAGCACCGCCGACGCGGTGCCGTTCGAGCTGCCTTCGGCCCGTCCCGACAGCATCGCCTCCATGACCTGTTGGGCGCTCGCGAACTTCAACGGCTCGACGTCGACGCCGGCCTCCTTGAAATAACCTTTCTCGACCGCCGCGAAGAACGGCAGTCCGGAGGCCACGGGCCAGAAGCCGATGCGGATCTTCGGTCCGGTCTGCGCACGCACGATGGCGGGCGCTCCGAGGGTGGCGACGCCCGTCGTCAATGCGGCGCCTGCGGCGGTGATGAAGCGGCGGCGCCCCTTGAGGCGGTCGTCGACATCGGTCATGAGAGCTCCCGGTAAGATCATTCGATTGCCCTACGCACTTGCCGTGCCAGCGTCGCGCGCCGCCGCCCGCCCCTGCGTCGCCCCGCTTCGCGGGAATCCGCACCGGTTCAGCGCGTCGCCGCGGTGCATGCGAACCACGATGACCAATTCGACCCGACGAGGACTGCGATGACCGAACGCATCAGCGGCAGCTTCGATGTGCGGATGACGCCGCAGGACGTGCACGCACAGGCGGCGGCGGCCGGCTTCGCCCGCATGTCGCTCGACAAGCGCTACCACGGCGAGCTCGATGCGACCGGCGTCGGCGAGATGCTCGCGGTGCGGACCGCGACGGCCGGATCGGCGGCGTACGTGGCGATCGAGAAGGTCGAGGGCACGCTCCGCGGACGCCGCGGTTCGTTCTTCCTCCGTCACGCGGCCACGATGGTTCGCGGCACGCCCGACCTGTCGGTGACGATCGTCCCGGACTCGGGAACCGGCGAACTGGTCGGCCTGTCGGGGCGGCTCGCGATCCGCATCGAGGACGGCAAACACTTCTACGACCTCGATTTCGCCTTCGCGTGACATGGCGACCGCGGGCTACTCCGGGACGCCGCTCGCGAAGAAGCTCGGCGTCGTCGCGGGCACACGCATCGCGGTGATCGGTGCGCCCGCGACGTACCGCGCGTCGCTCGAGCCCTTGCCGGCAGGCGTCGTCTTCGCGGGGCAGATCGATGCCGCGTGCGACGTCGTCCATCTGTTCACGGCGTCGCGCGACACGCTGGCCACCGCGCTCGCCGACTATCGACGCACGCTCGGCCCGGACGCGATCGTCTGGACGTCGTGGCCGAAGAAGGCCTCGAAGGTCGCGACCGACGTCACCGAGGACACGATCCGCGACGTCGCGTTGCCGATGGGCTGGGTCGACGTGAAGGTGTGCGCGGTCGACGAGGTGTGGTCGGGGTTGAAGCTCGTCGTCCGGAAGGAATTGAGAACGGGTTGATGTCAACGATCGTCGATCGACGGTAAACGACGCTCTCAATACGGCGGCGCCTTCCGCTCCCGCTGCGCCAGCGCAGCATCCGTCCACCACGCGAGGTCGTCCGCGAAGCGCGGGAACGCGCGGTCGAGGGCCTTGCCCGCGTCGCCGATCGGCTTCGACTCCGCGTCGAGCGTCGCGGCGATCGGGCCGACGGCGAGCTGGCTCGACACGACGATCATGCCCATCTCCGACAGCGTCCCGTGCCACGCATAGGCGGAGTGCGCGCCGGACATGCGTCCCGCCGAGTAGCTCGCGATCGCGGCGGGCCGCCAATACCACTCCTCGAGGAAGTGGTCGGTGAGGTTCTTCAGCCCGGGCTGCATGCCCCAGTTGTACTCGCCGACGACGAACACGAACGCGTCCGCGGTGCGGATGTTCTCCGCCAGGTCCTCCAGCACCGGCGGCGCCTCGCCCTTCGGATACTCCTTGTACATGCGATCCAGCATCGGCAGCCCGACGGCCTTCGCATCGATGAACGCGACATCCGCGCCGCGCGCCCGCAGCCCGGTCACGAGATAGTTCGCGAGACGGATGCCCATGCGGTCGGACCGGTACGAGCCGTAGAAGACGAGGATGCGGTGGGCCATGGCGGTGCTCCTTCGATGGAATCGGATCGACGCTAGCACGTCGTCGACCGCCGACCCATCGCCCCCCTCAATGGGGAGGGGATGGGTTCGCCGTAAAATGCGCGCCTTGCGC